>Ga0160505_100013_pt1 | contig 189589 bp, 187 predicted proteins | sample DIDeMG_FD_108225 | JGI IMG/M metagenome (GOLD analysis project Ga0160505, IMG submission 108225) | Enriched chicken feces microbial communities from UW Madison campus, WI, USA - DID2874_E49_Stillage MG | ecosystem: Host-associated > Birds > Digestive system > Large intestine > Fecal ... | reverse complement strand
TTTTTGCATCACGTAGTTGGTTTCATTACCGGTCCCGCGGGAGGAGCCGGTGGTCTGGATCGCGTCCGGGCCATATTTTTCTTTAATGGCGCCAAGGCGGGTGGCGACGTAATCGAGCGCCTCATCCCAGGAGACGGCTTCCAGTTTGCCGCCACGTTGGCGACGGATCATGGGGGTTTTGAGACGCGGGGTCAGGATCTGGGTATCGTTAATGAAGTCCCAGCCATAATAGCCTTTCAGACACAGGGTGCCCTGATTGTTTTTCCCCATGGCCGCTTCGGCGCCGACGACCATGCCGTCGTCCACCACCAGCCGCAGCTTACAGCCAGCGGCGCAGTAGGGACAGACGGTGGTGACTTTTTCCATCGTGTGACTCCTTAAAAATAGTACGGCAACAGATAGATAAAACGGCTGTTAATTCCGAGGGTAATGGCGTCCTGGATGGCGGGAACCGCCATCAGGGCCATCATCAACAGTGCAAAAAGCAGACGTTGCGACATAGACATGAATCACTCCTGGCCGTCAGCGGCGGTTTGACCTTTCTGTACTTTGCGCAGCAGCAGCCACATGCGTACCGTACGCACGGCCATGTTGCGGGCAGCCGCGCTCGGCGGCGCCGGGTCCGGTTCCGGGACATCGTGAGAAATACGGAACGGCACGCTGCCGTTCAGCGTCAGGTTGGCGACAATCGCCGTCAGGGTGCCGATAGTGATGCCGCTGTGCAGAAACAGCTGCATCATTGGCGGGAACTGGGTAAACAGATTCGGCACCAGCACCGGCATCATGCCGAGACCAAGGGTGAGCGCGACCACCATCCCGTTGTTATTGTTGCGATAGTTGACCTGACCGAGAGTACGAATACCGGAAACGGCAACCATGCCGAACATAACGATACCGGCGCCGCCGAGGATCGGTTTCGGAATCAGTACCACCAGCGCCGCCATTTTGGCGAAAATGCCCATCAGCATCAGAATGACGCCGGAGACCGACACCACGAAACGGCTGCGTACGCCGGTCAGGCCAATCAGGCCGACGTTTTGCGCAAAGGCCGCGTAGGGAAACAGGTTGAAGAAGCCGCAGATCGTCGTCGCCAGTCCGCAGGTATTCAGGCCGTTACGCAGCATGCTGGCCGTGACCTGTTTACCGACGATATCGCCGGTCGCCATGATGGACGACATGGTTTCGACCATCACCACCACCATGACCATCGACAGCAGGGCGACGGGCACGATGTGAAACTCAGGCCGGGCGAACTGCATCACCTGTGGCAGATGCAGCCAAGGCGTAGCGTTGACGAGGTTAAAATCCAGCGGCTTGAAGAAGCTCCATAAAATAGTGCCGATCACCAGCCCGATCAGCACCGAGGTGTTCTTGACCACGCCGGTGGCGAAGGTATACAGGTTAAGAATAATGACCAGCGTGATGGCCGCCATCAGCAGCGAGAAGAGATCGCCGAAACCGGCCATCTCGCTGCTGCCGCCGCCAATCCATCCTCCCGCGACCGGCATAATAGAGAGGCCGATCAGCGTTACAATGCCGCCCATCACCACCTTTGGAAAGAAGCGAATCAGGCGGCTAATCCACGGCGCGCAGCAGAGGATAAAAATGCCGGAGACGATAACCGAGCCGGAGATCGCCCCGATACCGTACTCTTTACCAATAAGCACCATCGGGATCAGCGCGGCGAAAGTACAGCCCTGGATCAGCGGTAGGCGGCAGCCCAACCACTGCTTGATGCCCATCGATTGCACGATGGTCGCGGCGCCGCAAATAAACAAATCGGCGCTGATTAATAAAATAATATGCTCCGCAGGCAAACCGACCGCGTTGCCCACCACCAGCGGTACCGCCACCGCCCCGGCGTACATCACCAGCACGTGCTGCAATCCATAGAGAATCATTTGCGTAATTGGCAGGACCTCATCGACCGGCGCGACAGTCGCCGTATTGCGTGAGGCCGGAATGGCAAAATCTTTCATGAAGTAGTTGTCTCCTTTACGACTTCCGCCCGTGCCGAACTGAAAGGGGAGAAGTTACGATTCGAAGGCCATTGCCTCCCTCTGCTGATGATGTTCACCAGCGTATAACGCGCACGGAGTTGCTTATGCGTTAGGAGGGTTATGCGTAAGCTGTGCCAAAAATGAGCGATGCGGCAGTGGAGTAATATATTTGTGAAATCAATCACGGGTTGGCTTGTCTATTTCTTGCTGGCCTGTTTAACGTTGCGAGCGGGCATCAGAAATAAAAATGGCGAATATCAGTTTGAGATGTATACCGTCTCATTTTGGTAGGCGAAATAAGCGCTAAGAAGATAAAAATGATAAAAAGTCAGGGCGGAGTTGAGATGCCATCCCGGTGATTTGATGAGGTTTTATTTATTCGAGAGCTACAGGAGAGTAATAATTTGAGCTGACTCGCAAAAATGAATGACTACATAAATTGAGCGCCAAATATCGCCCGAATATTGCAATCCATCCCTAAGACTATTCCAGAAGAATAAAAGGGAAGCAAATGAATCGATTTATTGTGGCCGATGTTGCGAACTGTATTGGATGTCATGCCTGCGAAGTGGCCTGCGTCACGGCGCATCATCAGGATGCCTGGCCGGCACAGCGTAGCGCGTTTGTTCCGCGCATCCATGTTGTCTTCCACCGGAATGCCAGTACTGCGACCACTTGCCACCATTGCAACGACGCGCCTTGCGTCACCTCCTGCCCGACTCAGGCGCTGTATGTCGCCAACGACAGCATCCAGTTTACCCAGTCCGAGTGTATCGGTTGCAAAAACTGCGTCGTCGCTTGCCCATTTGGCGCAATCGAGATGGTCGCCAGCGGGGAAGATGGCCCGCAGCTGGCGCAAAAATGCGATCTTTGTCGCGAGCGCCCCTCCGCAGAACAGGCCTGCGTGGCCAGTTGCCCGACTCAGGCGCTGCGCGTAATGGACGAAAGCGCGCTCCAGCGTTTACAGCGGGAAAGACAAATCCGCTCTGCCCAGGGGCAGCCGCTGGCCGAGCGTCGTGGCGCAAGGCTCGAAGCGATCCTGGATAAAGCGCCGCGGGTGGGGGCGAAGAAGCTTGCCGCAGAAGAGCGAAAAGGGCATTTTGCCGAGATCTACCAGCGCCTTAGCGAATGTGATGCCGAATATGAAAGCGAGCGTTGCCTGTACTGTGCGCAAAAAGCCTGGTGCAACTGGACCTGCCCGTTACACAACCATATTCCTGATTTCATCCGACTGGTGCGTGAGGGCAAGATTATTGAGGCCGCAGAACTCTGCCATCAAAGTAGTTCGCTGCCGGAAATCTGCGGCCGGGTCTGCCCACAGGACCGGCTATGCGAAGGGGCCTGTACGTTGAAAAACGAAGGCGGCGCGGTGGCGGTTGGTAATCTTGAACGCTATATCACCGATACCGCGCTGGCGATGGGCTGGCGGCCAACCACAGGCGAGGTCACGCCGCGTCGGGAGCGAGTGGCTATTATCGGCGCCGGCCCGGCGGGACTGGGCTGCGCGGATATTCTCGCGCGCGCCGGGGTACAGGTTGATGTTTTTGATAAACATCCTGAAATTGGCGGGCTGCTGACTTTCGGCATTCCGTCTTTCAAGTTGGAAAAAACGGTAATGGCGCTGCGGCGCGAGATCTTCAGCGATATGGGGATTCGTTTCCATCTCAACCAGGAAGTGGGGCGCGACGTGGACTTTAGCGACCTGGTTGCTAACTATGACGCGGTCTTTTTAGGCGTCGGCACCTATGGGCTGATGGGCGCGGGTCTTGATGGCGAAGATGCACCGGGTGTTATTCAGGCGCTGCCGTTCCTGATTGCCAATACCCGTGAGGTTATGGGGCTTGAAGAGAGCGCTGAATATCCGTTAACCGACATTAAGGGTAAGCGGGTGGTGGTGCTGGGCGGCGGCGATACGGCGATGGACTGTCTGCGCACCGCGGTGCGTCGCGGAGCCGAGAGCGTAACCTGCGCCTATCGTCGCGATGAGTTAAGCATGCCAGGCTCGAAAAAAGAGGTGGTGAACGCGCGGGAGGAGGGCGTGGCGTTTCAGTTTAACGTTCAGCCGCAATATATCCTGCGTAACCGTAAAGGCCAGGTCAGCGCCGTTGGGATGATCCGTACCGAAATGGGTGAACCAGGGCCGGATGGCCGCCGGCGCCCGCGGCCAATTGCCGGTTCAGAATTCGAACTCCCGGCCGATGTGCTGGTGCTGGCGTTTGGTTTCCAGGCTCACGACATGCCGTGGCTGCGGGGGCATGGCATCAAACTTGACCGCTGGGGGCAGATTGTAACGGGCGGCAAAGGTCGCGGCGCCACGCAGACCAGCCATGACAAAATCTATGCCGGCGGCGATGCGGTACATGGCGCCGATCTGGTGGTAACGGCAATGGTTGCCGGGCGCCAGGCCGCAAGCGAAATGCTGGCGCGATTTGATCATAAGGAGCGGTGATGACCCATTTTATTCTTGCCAGTTCACAGGCCTGTATAGGCTGTCGTACCTGCGAAGTCGCCTGCGCACTGGAGCATGTGGCGGAAGGGGCGGAATTTCATCCGCGATTGAAGGTGATGCGACTCGACACGTTGAGCGTGCCGGTGATGTGCCATCAGTGTGAAAACGCGCCATGCGTCGGGGTCTGTCCGACCGGCGCATTGGCGATGGGCGCCGAACGGGTCGAGGCCGATGCCGGGCGTTGTATTGGCTGCCAGAGCTGTGTCGTCGCCTGCCCATTTGGCGCGATTACTATCGAAACATCGGCGGCGCATCCGCCGGTTATTGTGAAGTGCGATCTCTGCGAGCAGCGAGATGGTGGCCCGGCCTGCGTATCGGTGTGCCCAACGGCGGCAATATCGCTGATGACCGGTGAGGCCCTGGCGGCGCTGCAGAAACAGAGAACGATCGCCAGCGCCAGCTTGTTGAACGTGTAAGCGATCCCCGGATAGCGACGCGCTGCGTCTTATCCGGGCTACCCGATCGATGTTTCTGCGCTATTTATAGCCCCGGTAGAAGCCAAAAAATAAACCCGGTACAGCGACCGGGTTTTGTTTTTGCGTGATGGGTTTACGGCAACGCATCCATCCGCTGCCACATCTTCTTCGCCACCTTCCGCGCTTCGGCGAAAATCGTATCGCAATCAATAGCGAACTGCCGATCCTCATAGACCATGACGCCATTTACCATCACGCTATGAACGTGGCTGGCCCCCAGACCGAAGGCGATGTGCCCGGCGAGATTCTCCGCCAGCAGCGGCGTCGGCGGAATATAATCGCTGATGGTTAAATCCGCCTTATAGCCTGCCTCAATACGGCCGAAACGGTCGTTAAAGTTGCGGCTAAGCAGCATGTTACCGTTGCTTAATGCCCGCGCAAAGCTATCCGGCCACAGTGGCCCGCCGGCATCGCGGTGTTTAAAGAAAGCGAACTTGAGTTCTTCAAACATATCGGAGCCGATGCCGTCGGTGCCCAGCGCCAGGTTGCGAAACGCCGTCAACTGCTGGTTATAACCAACGTGGTTGTTCATGTTAGAGCGGGCGTTATGGACAAGGAAACCATCGTGCGCGTTCAGCAGTTCAATATCAGCTTCCGACAGATACAGCCCGTGCGCTACCAGCGTTTTACTATCGATGAGATCGAACTCCGACAGGCGTACCAGCAGATCTTTACCGTAGTGATGGTGGCTGTGAGAAACGTCGTAACGGTCTTCCGCCATATGAATATGCAGGCCGCGCCCGGTTGTTTTTAATGCTTCGCGAAGCATTAATAGCCCCTCATCGGGAACCGTAAACGGCGCATGGGCGCCGATATGCGCTTCTACCAGATACGGTTCGTCGCCGCTTTCCCGCGCCCGATCGATTTCGCGGGCAAAACGGATATTTTCCTCCACGCTTGCCTGAAGTTCCTGCAGGCCGCCGTTACGGTCGGTGGTTTCAAAGCAGGTCATGCCACGCAGGCCGACCTTGATGAAAGCGTTACGTAACTGACTTAATGATCCAGCGATATAGTTCGGCGACGCGCTGTGGTCAATGACGGCGGTGCAGCCGCTGCGAATGGCCTCCAGCGAACAGATAAGCCCGCTGTAGTATAAGGACTCCTCATCCAGAGCGCGGTCCAGGCGCCACCACAGGTTTTTCAGCGTCGAGATAAAATCGGGACTCGGCGCGATATTGGCCTGAATTCCGCGCGACAGTCCGGAATAAAAATGGTTATGCGAGCAGACCATTCCCGGCATCACCAGTCGGCCGTGCATTTCTTTAATACGCGCCTGCGGGTAACGCGGGCTCAGGTTCGCGCCTGTTTCGATAATTCTGTCATTTTCGATGACGATATCGACACCTTCTTCCACTTTTGCCGGGTGAAGCTGGGCAAGGGTGGCATTTTTAAGCATTAAGATACTCATACTTCGACGGCTCCCAGCAAATAGTGATGATGTTGATGAACGTGGCTGATGATGCGGCACATGGCATCCAGCTGCGGCGGTACTTCAGCGAACTGACCTCGCTGGTCGATATCCAGCAGCCAGGTCATGCCATCCTGACGCACGTGGACGCGCTGTTGCTCCACGAGAAAACCCGGATTACTGCTGTTGTTGAAATCCTGTTCGAGGCTAAAGACGGTGACCTTGTCTTTATAGGGTTTTCCCTGCCATGGGCAGAACTGCGCGCAGTTGCCGCATTCGTTGCAGTACGCGTCGAGGTGCAGCGTCTGAAAGCGGTTTTCGAACCCCGGTACCGCAATGGAGACGTTGGCCCGGTTCGGGCAGACATCAACGCATTTGCTGCAGACGTAATTACATTCGAGGCAGCGCTCCGCCTCCTGCGCGACAAAGGCATCGCGGTCGTCTTTATCAACCTGAGCGATAGCAATGATCCCTTTGCGGCGGTAGATGTCCGCGGGATCGACGTTATTCCACTGTTTATCGCCGAAGTGGCTGCGGATATTCTCGCGCTTGAGGATTGCATCGCTGGCGCGACGGGCGTTGCCTATCGCCGAGACGATAGAAGAAGGGCCACGCTGTACGTCGCCAATCAGGAATACATTAGCCAGCCGGCTTTCGCCATCAGCGTTGACTTCAGGCCAGCCGCGATCGTTGAGCGGGATCCCCATCGCCGCCAGCGCTTCGCCATCCTGCTGTTCGCCGATAGCGGTAATCAGCGTATCGACCTGCAGCGTCCAGGTTTCATCGGTGGGCATTGGGCGACGTCGACCCTGTTCATCAGGCTCGCCGAGGGCCATGGTGCGGACGGTTAGCGTGCCGTCAGCGGCGAAGTGTTCCGGGTTGCTGAGAAAACGGAACGTAACGCCATCCTGGAGGGCTTCTTCGTACTCCTCGCGCCATGCCGGCATCTCCTGCTGCGAGCGGCGATAAATCACCGTCGCTTTCTCAACGCCGGGGATGCGCAGCGCCGCGCGGGCGCAGTCCATTGCGGTGTTACCTGCGCCGACAATGGCCACATGTTTACCCACGTTCAGGCGATCGCCGCGGTTGAACGCGCGCAGGAAGTTGAGCGACTTATGAATATTCGGGTTATCGCCGCCAAGCTTCACGCCGCTGTTTTTGTCGGTGCCGGTGCCGATCAGCACATAGTGATAACCCTCCTGACGGAGTTTTTCGACGGTGAGATGCGGGTCGCAGCCGTAGACAATGTTGACGCCGTGATTAACAACGAACTCAATATCCTGCTGGATAAGTTCAGCGGGAATGCGGAAATGCGGAATGATATTTTTTACCACTCCGCCTGCGTTGGCTTCGCGCTCAAAGAGCGTGACCGGATGGCCGGCGCGGGCGAGGAAGTAGCCCGCCGCCAGCCCCGCCGGGCCTGCGCCAATCACCGCCACCGGGTTTCGGCTGCCGGAACCCGCCGGTTTATGCCAGCGGCGTTGGTATTCCGGCCAGCCTTTCTCAAGGGCGATTTTTTTCAGCTCGCGGATATTTAACGCACTGTCATAATCAAGACGCGTACAGTTGTACTGGCACTGGTGATCGCAGATGTGACCGGTAATCGCCGGCAGCGCGTTACGTTGATAGATAAGTTCCAGCGCATCGGCATAGCGCTGCTCGCCCATCAGGCGAATGTATTCCGGAATATCCTGTTTGATGGCGCAGGCGCTGACGCAAGGGGCGACGTAGCAGTCGGTTAACGGCAGCGGCTCGCCAACGTCGATGCGATCGTCAGGCTTCCAGTGTTTTTGCGTGTACTCCATGCTGACCGCTTTTTCCGCCAGCGCGTTCAGGCGCTTGACGTCGACCTGATTCATCTCCCAGCCATCGGCCTGCTCCAGCTCGCGCATGCACTGGCTAAGACGCAGGTAACCACCGGGTTTTAGCAGATCGGTCGCCATGGTAATGGGGCGGATCCCGGTTTCAAAGATATCGCGAATATTGAGCTGGCTGGCGCCGCCGGAGTAGGAGATCGGGAGTTTGCCGTCGAATTCACGCGAGAGCAGCGCCGCAACGTTGATGGAGAGCGGGAACAGCGCGCGGCCGGACATATACATCTCATCGCCGGGCAGCGCGCCTTTATTGTTGACCGTGCCGAGGGTGTTGGTCAGCTTCACGCCGAAGCCAAGTTGTTTACTTTTCGCCAACGCCATCAGGCGCGTCAACATTTCCAGCGCCTGGCCGATTTTAAGATCGTGTTCAAAAGATTCTTCATTCAGACCGATATAGTCAAAGCCGCAGGTGTCGAGAATTTCGCGTACGCGCGGGTAGCCCAACAGCGTCGGATTGAGCTTCACGAAGGTGTTGAGCTGTTTCTCTTCCAGCATATAGCGGCAGATCGCTTCGATTTCATCTGGCGGGCAACCATGCATGGTAGAGAGGGTAACCCCTTGTACCAGTTTTGCAGGAATGCGTTCCGCGAGCGTCGCCAGCCGTGGGCGAATATCATCCAGCGACAAGCGGGTGAGGAAGGCGTCATCATGCAGCCAGCGGTTCAGCGTGTCGCGGTACTGGGTAAATTTTGGCTGCCCGGCGGCGTTCATCATATTATCGATAAACTGCTGCATCGGCGGTTGCTTGATCCCTTCCAGGTTATAACCGACGCTCATATTGAAAATAAAGGACTTACCGTTCTTCGCCGGCGTGAATGGGAAAATCTCTTCCAACAGATGCAGAATAAACCATGCTTTAAGATACTCATCCCACGCTTTTTGCAGCGTAAATTCTGTAGACCATTCGGTGTTAAAGCATTCGTCTTCGGCATCGATGCAGGGTTTTTCCAGCTCAAGCCGGTCGAGAATCTGTACGGTTTTCAACTCGATAAACCGCCCACCGGTGAGCCAGGCGGTGATGATATTCTGCGCCAGTTGGGTATGTGGCCCGGCGGCGGGGCCGATTGGGGTGGCGCAGCTTTCGCCGAAGACGCTTACCCGGCGTTGGTTGGCAGGCGAATAGAACTGCTGCTCAGGAATACCAAAAATGGAATGGTGTTGTTGATACTCATCGAAAATGCGCGTCAATAATTCCTCAAACGGGACGGGACGCATGATATCCCCCATAACCCTCTCCTTTATCTGTGCAATCAAATTTGCCGGTTAGTGGTGCTTATTCCGACGGATAGTTAAGGAAGAGCAACAATCGAACCAGTTATTAAAGGCAGAAGGTTTGAATAATTAAAAATGTGAGACAGATCTAAAGAACACCTGGCTTTGTGAATAGGCTCACGCTATGGTAATGAGAATTAAAATCACTCTATATTTTTATCCGTCGGGATTTCTCAAAATAAACGGCGAAATATCACAATGATAATTTCCCGACAAAGACAAGATTAATACTGGTTTTGCAGACGAATAAAATCAGTAGGGGTATCGATATCCCAGACCATTTGCGGAAAATCTAACTCCAGGCAGCGATGGCGGCTCTGTAATAACCGTTTGCGCATTGAGTCAGGTCCATCGTAAGTGATAAGTTGGCGCAGCTGTGTGCCGGTAATAAGGATGGGATGACCCGGTACGCCTTGATATTGCGGAAGAAGGGCGCTGTCGCCGCGTTGTTGCCAAAGCCGCTGGAAAAGCGCTGGCGGCAGGCAGGGTAAATCGCCGAGGGTGATAAAACAGAAGTTGTTTCGCACCTGGCTCGCGCCAGCGCAAACAGAAGTAAACAGACCCTGTTGATAGTTGGGATTATAAACCAGGGTTATTTGCGGATGCGCCGAATAGCGTTGATGTAGCTCCTCTGCGCGAAAACCGCTCACCAGAATAATACGCGAGCAGAATTGCAGGGCGTTTTTTATACTTGCATCAAGTATTGTCGTTCCGCGCCAGGGTAACATCATTTTCCACTGTCCCATCCGGGAGGACAATCCGGCGGCGGTAATAATACAATCGACCTGTTTCATACTCCTCCCTGAATAATGGAATCCTGGCCAGCGCATGGAAAATATACCGCATCTGCAATCGTTGTTTTGTGATTTAGGCGTAAATGATGGTCCGCTGCTCATTTCCGCCGTAGGCGCGGGAGGCAAAACCAGTACCTTAATGTGGCTGGCGCAGCGTTTTCTGGAGGCTGGCCGACGAGTTCTGATCACTACGTCCACCCATATGTATCTCCCGGCATCACTACCTGTGGTGATTTGCCGCGAACCGCTGGCGCTGCCTGTCGAGGTTTGGCAGCGGCCGCTGCAGGCCTGCTACGCCTCGTGGCTCGCCCCTGCGGGTAAGGTTCGTGGGTTTAGCCCGCAACAGCTTGATGCGCTGGTTGCCGCGGGGCGCGTGGATGTGGTGCTGGTAGAAGCTGACGGGGCTCACGGTTTCGCCTTAAAAGCGCCAGCTGAGCACGAACCTTGCATACCTCAATCCTGTTGCTGCGTTATTGCCGTCATGGGGGCCTGGAGGCTCGGGCAAAACGTTGGGCCAGCGACCGTTCATCGCTGGCCCCTTTTTTCCCGGATCACCGGCGCGGCGCCGGATACGGCGCTGAGTTGGCCAATGCTGCATCGCTTAATTACGCATCCGCAGGGAGCGTTTAAAGGCGTTCCGCCCGCCAGTCGCCGGATCCTGCTGCTGAATCAGCTTTCTCAAAATGAGAATTTACCGGAGCAGGCGCTGTTGCAGCAGTGGGGAGTTAACGCACTGTGGGCGGGAGCAGTACAAGAGCAGCCCGCGATAACGCGACGACGAACAACAGAGTGACGCCCCGGCTTGGGCGCATAGCGGATATCCATTGAGGTTGTTATGAATATTTTCTCTGAAGCGGCAAAACTCGAAGCACAGAATCGCCCGTTTGCGCTGGCGCAGATTGTCGATAGCCGCGGCTCAACGCCGCGCCATTCGGCGCAGATGTTAATTCGTGAAGATGGTTCGATAGTCGGCACCATCGGCGGCGGCATGGTTGAGCGCAAAGTGATTGAACAGGCGCTGGAAGCGCTCAGCGAAAAGGCGTCGCGCATGTTTCATGGGCGGATGGCGCGTAGCGGCAGCGATGCGGTCGGCTCCGATTGCGGCGGGGCGATGTCGGTCTATATTAGCGTACATGGCCTGCGCCCGCGTCTGGTGCTGATCGGCGCCGGGCACGTGAACCGCGCGGTGGCGCAAAGCGCGGCGCTGCTGGGTTTTGAGGTGGCGGTGGCCGATATCTATCCAGAGAGCCTGAACCCCGACTATTTTCCGCCGACAACGCAGTTGCTGCATGCTGAAACCTTCAGCGAGGCGGTGGAGAATCTGGCGATCCGCGGCGATGACTTTGTGTTAATCGCCACCAATAACCAGGATCGTGAAGCGCTGGATAAACTGATTGAACGGCCGGTCGCCTGGCTTGGGCTGCTGGCCAGCCGCCGTAAAGTCCAGGTGTTTTTACGCCAGATGCGGGAAAACGGCGTTGCCGCAGAACATATTGCCCGCCTGCATGCGCCGGTTGGCTATAACATTGGCGCCGAAACGCCGCATGAGATAGCGATTAGCATTCTGGCGGAAATCCTGCAGGTAAAAAATCGCGCGCCAGGCGGCTTGCTGATGGCGGCAGCCACGCCTGCGCAGCAGCAGTTGGTCGCTATTCGCGGCGCCGGCGATATTGCCAGCGGCGTGGCTCTGCGTCTGTGGCATGCGGGGTTCAAAGTGGTGATGTTGGAAGTCGCGAAACCGACGGTTATCCGCCGCAGCGTCGCGTTTGCCCAAGCCGTCTTCGACGGTGAAATGACGGTAGAAGGGGTGATGGCGAAGCGGGTGTCATCCGCTCAGGAGGCCATCCGGGTAATTGAAAATGGCGCGATCCCGGTATTGGTGGATCCGCTATGCGAATCGCTGAATGAACTGCGCCCTGTCTGCGTCGTGGATGCCATACTGGCGAAAGAGAATTTTGGTACGCAGCGAGAGATGGCGCCAGCGGTAATTGCGCTAGGCCCTGGTTTTTGCGCCGGTGTGGATTGCCATGCGGTGATTGAAACCAATCGCGGCCATTGGCTGGGGCAGGTGATTTACGATGGCAAAGCGCAGGAGAACACCGGGGTTCCTGGTAATATTCTTGGCCATACTTCACGACGGGTGATCCGCGCGCCGGGAGCCGGGGTGATGCGCGCGAAAGTGGCGCTGGGTGAGATTGTGAACGAAGGCGATATCATTGCCACCGTCGGCGAGGCCGAGATTATTGCGCCATTAAGCGGTATGGTGCGCGGTTTGCTCAGCGATGGGTTAGCGGTCGAGAGCGGCTTTAAAATTGGTGATATCGACCCGCGCGGCGCCAGCGCCGATTTTACCAGCGTCTCCGATAAGGCGCGTGCCATTGGCGGTGGGGTGCTTGAGGCGCTGATGACGCTGATGAATAAAAGAGTAAAAGAGAAGAGTGAGTTATTGTCGGTGGCGTAGATAGCAGCACGAAGCCGGTGTAGATGGCCTCAAAATCCCCGGTGGCGCTTCCGCTTACCGGGGCTACATTCGGTGCCTTTTTACCCTTCAATGACCGTACCGGTTTTTCCTTCAATCCCTTCTTTGGCTTTATTTAATACGGTGATCAGCGCTTTGCGCCCCGGACGTGAACGGGCGAATGAGGCGGCGGCCTCAACTTTCGGTAGCATCGAACCCTTAGCGAAGTGACCCTCACGAATGAACTGTTCGGCATCGCTGAGCGACAGCTTATCCAGCCACTGCTCGTTGGGTTTGCCAAAGTTGATCGCCACTTTCTCGACCGCGGTCAGGATGATCAGCATGTCGGCGTCGATCATCGCCGCCAGTTTAGCGCTGGCCCAGTCTTTATCAATTACCGCGCTGGCGCCGCGCAGATGATTGCCTTCGCGGATTACCGGGATCCCGCCGCCGCCCGCGGTGATCACTACGTGGCAGGCGTCCATGAGTGCTTTGACCGTCTCTTTCTCAATAATATCGACCGGCTGCGGCGAGGCGACAACCCGGCGATAGCCGCGCCCGGCATCTTCTTTCATGGCGTACCCCTGACGCGTCAGCTGTTCTGCTTCCTGCTCAGTGAAAAAAGAGCCGATAGGTTTGGTCGGATTTTTGAACGCCGGGTCGTTGGCGTCGACTTCCACCTGGGTGATGATTGTTGCCACCGGGATATGCATCGATCGCGACAGCAACTCCTCGCGCAGGGCGTTTTGCAGGTCATAGCCGATATAACCCTGGCTTAGCGCCACACAGACCGACATGGGCAGCATCGGGGTATGGGCCTCGGTTTTGGCTGCGGCTTCGAAGGCCAGATTAATCATCCCAACCTGCGGGCCGTTGCCGTGGGTCACGACTACCTGGTGGCCCTGGGCTATCAGGTCGACGATGGCCTGCGCGGTTTGTTTGACGGCCTGCATTTGTCCGGCCAGATCCTCGCCGAGCGCGTTACCGCCGAGGGCGAGTACAATTTTCTTACTCATGAATACCTCACTTAAGATGTGATTCCGCTGACCGGAAGGTGAGCGGTAGAAAAGGGATCGCGGCGTAAAAAACGTCCCTGACCAGCGCTGCCGGTGAAGGTGCCGTTATCAAAAATGACCCGGCCATGCGATAAGGTCTGGCGAATCGCGCCCTGGCAAATAAAGCCCTCCCAGGGTGAATAGTCGGCGTTGTCATGCAACATCTCATGGCGGATCGTGGTGGTGCGCTGCGGATCGATAATGACGACATCGCCATCTGCGCCGGGCGCCAATCGTCCTTTTTTCGGCCACAGGCCAAATAGCTTCGCGGGAGTGGCGCTGGTGAGCGCGACGAAACGCTGCGCTGAAATCCGCCCGGTCATGACGCCGTGGGAAAACATGAGCAACAGGCGGTTTTCCACCCCCGGTAGGCCGTTCGGACAGCGGCTGAAATCGCCGCCGGAGAGCTGCTGGCGTTGGGCCATCGAGAAAGCGCAGTGATCGGTCGCCACCACGTCGATCGAACCATCGGCGATACCGCACCACAGCGCATCATTGTTGCTGGCGTTGCGCAGCGGTGGGCTTAACAAATAACCCAGCGCGTCTTCGCGTTCATAGCAGCGGTCGTCAAGCAACAGATATTGCGGACAGGTTTCAATCCACACCGGCTGGTGCCGCCGCTGCGCGAGACGCAGATAATCCAGCCCCAGGCCGTTGGAGAGATGAACGATATACAGCGGCGCGTTGTCGGCGAGCTGGGCGAGATTGATCATTCGCGCGATAGCCTCCGCTTCACACTCCAGCGGGCGACTAAGGGCGTGGTAGCGCGGCGCGGTTTTGCCGGCCGCCAGAAATTCGGCCCGTTTACGGGCGATAGCGGCGTCGTTTTCCGGATGAACGGTGGTTAGCGCGCCAGCGCGATGGAGATGGCGCATCGCCTGAAGCACTTCATCATCGTTCAACTTATACTGGTAGGTCAGGTAGAGCTTGAAGCTGCTAATCCCGGCTTCAACCATCATCGGGATTTCATCGAGGATGGCATGGTTGATATGCTGGATAACGCCGTGAAAACTGTAGTCGATCACCGCTTTGTAGGCGGCATAGCCGTGATAGGCCTCTAGCTGGTGACGAAGGCGGCAGCCGGCGGGGCCGAAGCCCATATGGTCGACGATAGTGGTGGTACCGCCGCAGGCGGCGGCGCGGGTGCCGGTGAAGAAATCATCGCAGCTGCGGGCGTGCCCGGTATCGATATTAAAATGAGTATGAACATCAATGCCGCCGGGCATGACATAGCAACCTGCGGCATCGATAGTCTGGCAAGGTTCGGTTGGGGTTATCCGTTCGGCGAGCTGGCTGACCAGGCCGTTTTCAATCAGCAGATCCTGTTTTGCCTGGCCGTCGGCGTTGACCACGATGCCGTTTTTAATCAGTACGCGCATAAAAACTCCAGACTCCCGCCGACGCGCGGCGGGAGGAATAACCGTACAAACTTACTCTGTGGCCAGCCAGCTCAGCGGGATTGCGGCGTACATCGCGGCACAGGTCACCAGATGCTGTTTCCAGGTTTTTTCATTTGGCGCATGGGCTTCCGGCTCTTTACCTGGCCCGAAACCGATAACCGGGATGCCGTGACGGCCCATGATGGAAACGCCGTTGGTGGAGAAGGTCCATTTATCGACCACCGGCGCTTTACCGAACAGCCCTTCATAAGCGTTGCTGAGCGCGCGTACGGTGAAATGATCCTCTTCTACTTTCCAGGTCGGGAAGTAGCATTCCGTTGGATAAACCAGCCCGGTCCATGACGGGCGTTCATAGTTGTACATTGAGACCACGGCGCCGGCCTTCTGTACGGCAGGCAGGGCGCGGATCTCATCCAGCGCGCCTTCCCAGGTTTCGCCCCAGGTCAGACGGCGGTCGATAGAGACCGCGCAGCTGTCGGCAACCGCGCAGCGGCTTGGCGAGGTGAAGAAAATTTCTGAGACGGTGAGGGTGCCTTTACCCAGGAACTCATCGTTGCCCAGGTTATGGGAGAGCTCCTGCAGTTCGTTAAGAATTGGACCCATTTTGAAGATGGCATTATCGCCGCGCTCCGGCGCCGAGCCGTGGCAGCTCACTCCCTGGACATCAACGCGAATCTCCATACGCCCGCGCTGGCCGCGATAGATTTGGCAATCCGTCGGCTCGGTACTGACCACGAATTCCGGGCGAATGCCGGACTGTTCGATGATGTACTGCCAGCACAGACCGTCACAATCTTCCTCCTGAACGGTACCGGTCACCAGCAGGGTATATTCATCTTCCAGACCGAGGTCCTTGATGATTTTCCCAGCGTAGACCATCGACGCCATCCCGCCTTCCTGGTCGGACGCGCCGCGCCCGCCGATCAGCTCATCGGTTTCCATCCCCTGATAGGGGTCGAAAGTCCAGTTCTTGATGTTACCGATGCCAACGGTATCAATATGCGCGTCCATGGCGACCAGTCGCGGGCCGTGGCCGATATAGCCCAGCACGTTGCCCATCGGGTCGATCTCGACTTTATCGAAGCCGACTTTTTCCATCTCTTCTTTAATACGATGCACGACGCGTTTTTCGTCACAGCTTTCGCTGGGGATAGCGATCATATCGCGCAGGAAGCGGGTCATATCCTGCTGGTAGTGGTTTGCTTTTTCGACAATCAGTTTGAAAGGAATGTGCTTAGCCATGAATTAACTCTCCGGTCCTGGTTTCCCGCTTCGCGGGATGAATATGTTGAATAAGTTGAACGTTTATTGTGCTGCCGGCAGCTTGCCTTCCCAGACGACTTCGCGGTAATGCTGCACGTCGGTGTCGCCTTCGGTGCTGATGACCAGCACCACGGAATGGTTATCAAGCCCCAGTTTGTTCATCAGCGCCTGGCGTTGCGGATGGAAGTGGACGGCGGCCAGCGTCCCGAGCCCGACGGCGCCGGATTCACCGGAGATAACCCGGTGGTCATTGCCGACAGGATTACCGAGTACGCGCATACCGAGGGCGGCAACGGCATCCTGGCAGGAGATAAATTGGGTGGCGCAGTTGCGCAGAATTTCCCAGCCCAGCGGGTTAGGTTCGCCGCAGGCCAGTCCTGCCATGATGGTGGCCATGTCGCCGCCGACGTTGACGATGTCGCCTTTTAACCCGGAGCGATAGATGCAGTCCGCCAGTTCAGGCTCCACGATCACCGAGTGCAAATCGCGGGCGCCGAAAACGTCGACCAGATAACCGAGCACGCCGCCTGCCATCGCGCCGACACCGGCCTGCAGGAAGACGTGGGTAGGGCGAGCAATGCCCATCGCCGCCATTTGTTCTACCGCTTCATCGGCGAGGGTGGCGTAACCTTGCATAATCCAGGTTGGAATTTTTGTGTAGCCTTCCCATGCGGTGTCCTGTACCACTTCCCAGCCGTTTTTCTGTGCGGTTTGCATGGTAAAGCGCACGGTATCGTCGTAGTTCATATCGGTAACGATACATTCCGCGCCGAGGCGTAAAATGGCGTCCACGCGTTCCTGCGCTGAACCTTTCGGCATGTACACCACCGCGTTTTGCCCAAGCTGCTGGGCGGCCCAGGCGACGCCGCGCCCGTGGTTGCCGTCGGTGGTAGTGGCGAAAGTCATCTTCTCTTTGATGGTGGATTTCAGGGTCTCAAACGAGAAGGCGTTAATATCGAGATGGTATTTTTCACACAACAGTTGGGCGATGGCGTAGGCGCCGCCGAGCATTTTGAAGGCGTTGAGGCCAAAGCGCTGGGATTCATCTTTTACCAGGATGTTCTTTACGCCGAACAGCGTCGCCAGTTCCTTCAGGGCATACAGCGGCGTCGGTTGGTAACCGGCGATTTTTTGATGAAAATGGCGCGCCTGTTGTGCCTGCTGACGAGAGAACAGCGGCGAGGTTTCACCGGTAAAGAAACGGTTGTCGGCAATATCCATTTTCAGCGAAAAAGCAGACATATTCTGTCCTTATCCTTCTTTGGAGTCGGGGAAGCCGGCCCGCAGACCGGCTCGCGAGGTTATTTGATGCGTTTTTGCGCGTCCTGCAGCAGTTGCTCCAGCAACTGACCGGGTTTGGCATATTTGCGACAGAGGATCATGGCGGCGATGATGTACGGCTTCCAGCTGGCCTCTTTATAGGTGGCGATACGATATTTCTCGAACACCGCTTCGGTGACTTCGCCTTCCTCGCAGGAGACGCCGGTAATATCCGCCGGCAGGCAGTGCATATACAGCGCGTCACCGTCTTTGGTGTGCTTCATCATCTCTTCGGTACAGTGCCAGTCTTTGTGATTGGCGTTCTGGGCGAGACAGGCTTTTTCCAGCGCTTTCAGCCCGTCATGGTCGTTGGCGCGCAGTAGCTCGGTGCGTTGTTCCATCACTTTGTATGGCGCCCAGGATTTCGGGTAGACAATATCGGCGTCTTTAAAGGCTTCCGCCATATCGGTGACCTGACGGAAGCTGCCGCCGGAAGCCGCGGCGTTTTTCTTCGCCACTTCGATAACGTCCGGGATCAGATCGTAGCCCTCTGGATGGGCGAGGGTGACATCCATACCGAAGCGGGTCATCAGGCCGATGATTCCCTGCGGGACGGAAAGCGGTTTGCCGTAGCTTGGCGAGTAGGCCCAGGTCATGGCAATTTTTTTACCTTTCAGATTTTCCAGCGAGCCGAAGTGTTCACGCAGCCAGGCCAGATCGGCCATCGCCTGCGTCGGATGGTCGATGTCGCACTGCAGGTTTATTAATGCCGGGCGCTGCGGCAGTACGCCCTGTTTGTGGCCGTCATCCAGCGCTTCGCCGACTTCACGCATATAGGCGTTGCCGGCGCCGAGATACATATCGTCGCGAATACCGATAGCGTCTGCGCAGAAGGAGATCATATTGGCGGTTTCGCGCACCGTTTCACCGTGGGCTATCTGCGACTTACCTTCGTCGAGGTCCTGCTGCGCCAGGCCGAGCAGGTTTAACGCCGAGGCATAAGAGAAGCGGGTGCGGGTGGAGTTATCGCGAAAGACCGAAATACCCAGTCCGCTGTTAAAAACTTTTGTCGCGATGTTTTCCGCCCGTAACGTTTTCAGCGCTGCGGCGACATCCAGCACCTGCTTCAGCTCGTCCGGCGATTGCTCCCACGTCAGCAGGAAATCTTTTTCATGCAGGTTAGAGTTGAGCTTATTGATATCCTTGATCAGTTCGTTAACAGTTTTCATATTTCGATCCTGGTAGTGAATGACGGCTTATTGATTGCTGTGCAGTCGAAATGACATTGATGTAAGTGGCGACGGCCAGCGCTGTATTACCACTAACAATAAGCGTGCCAGTTATAATTCAGTCGCGGTGGACGAGTGGAAAAGTCGGGAATTATGCGAGGCGGGTCACGAAAAATGGCTTATAACGCTCCACTGATGGAAATGAAATTCATTTGCCAGTTGTCACGGTAAATTTACTTTGAGCCGTCAGACAAGCGTGGATATCGTTCTGCGACGGTGATTTCAACACCAAAATGATAATTTTGCCCTGCGGATTATCATATTGAGAGGAAAATGTGATACCTCTTCCATATTTTCTTTAAGCTGTAAAAAAGCGCAGGGTTGGCACCTTTTTTCAGCCTGGGCGGCGGTAGTATGATAAACGCAGAATAAAAAGAGTCGATCTTCAGCATTTTCTTTCGGCTACTGATATTAAAAGGTCAATTATGATTCCCTCCAATTCGCTATCCGTTTTAATGCAGATTCAGCCAACGATTCAACGTTTTGCCCGCATGCTCTCCAGCGTGTTACAACTCGAAGTCGAGATTGTCGACAATACGCTGTGCCGGGTCGCCGGTACCGGCGCCTACGGTAAATTCCTGGGGCGAAAATTAAATACAGATTCGCGACTTTTACGTTACATAATAGAAACAAAAAAAGAAAAGGTCGTGACTCATTCGCGTTTTGATCCCTTGTGTAAAGACTGTACCAATAAAGAGAACTGTAAAGAAAAGGCATTTCTGGGTACCCCGGTGATTTATCAAGAACAGTGTGTCGGGGTTATTAGCCTGGTCGCCTTAACTCGCGAGCAGCAGGAGCGCATTAATGACAACCTTCACGAGTTCTCAGATTATGTACGCCATGTTTCTTCAATATTTGTCTCCCGCCTGTTAGAGGACCAGGGCGGGGGAGATAATATGCTTAAAATGTTTTCCACCATGATTGAAAACATGGATCAGGGCGTGCTGGTGGTTAGCCAGGATCAAAAAGTGAAATTTGCCAATCAGGCGGCGATGAAAATCCTTGGCGCGAATCATGGCAGTATGATTGGCAAAACTATTCATTTTCGTCCGCTGACTTTTGCGCAAAACTTTATTCGCGGTCACGTACAGCACGTCATTTCTTTTGATGATAAGAAAGAGCTTATTATCGGTCAGCTGCACGCTATTCAGGATCAATGGCTGTTCTTAATGGCCTTCCATCAGTCGCATTCGTCGGCCGATCTGGCGCCACCGCAGGATGGCCCGCAGATTGAACAGATGGTTGGCGAATGTCGGCCAATGCGTCAGCTGAAAAAACTGATTACCCGCGTGGCGCCAAGCCCGTCGAGCGTGATGATCGTCGGCGAAAGTGGAACCGGCAAAGAGGTGGTCGCTCGCGCGGTGCATAAGCTCAGCGACCGTCAGGCGAAGCCTTTCATCGCGATCAACTGCGCGGCCATCCCCGAACAGCTACTGGAGAGCGAACTCTTTGGTTACGTCAAAGGCGCATTTACCGGGGCCTCGGCCAACGGCAAGACCGGTCTGATTCAGGCGGCTAATCACGGCACGCTGTTTCTTGATGAAATCGGCGATATGCCATTAACCCTACAGGCCAAGCTGCTGCGGGCGATTGAATCGCGCGAAATTCAGCCGGTGGGCGCCAGCCATCCGGTGCCGGTCGATATCCGCATTATTTCGGCCACTAACCAGAACCTTGAGCAGTTCATTGCCGAAGGGAAATTCCGCGAAGATCTGTTCTATCGGCTTAATGTCATCCCACTACGCCTGCCGCCTTTGCGCGAGCGTCAGGATGATATCGAACTGCTGATTCACTATTTCCTGCATCTGCACACCCGTCGGCTGGAGCTGGTCTATCCCGGCGTGTCCCCGGAAGTCATCGCCTTACTGAAGAACTACCGCTGGCCGGGCAATATTCGCGAGCTGAGTAACTTGATGGAGTATCTGGTTAACGTGGTTCCCTCCGGCGAGGTGATTGATCTGTCGCTGCTGCCGCCAAATCTTATCAGCAGCGGCAAAGTCAACGAGCGCGAAAGCAGCCGGGCGGCGCCAGCCAGCGTTGCGAAAGAAGAAGAGGGGGGAACGGCGCTGGAGGAGATGGAAAAACAGATGATCCGCGATGCGCTGACGCGCTATAGCAATAAAAAGCAGGCCGCCGATGAGCTCGGGATCGGCATTGCGACGCTATATCGCAAAATTAAAAAGTATGAACTGGTCGGGGTCTGATAAGCCGTATCACTCTGAGAGCAACGTTTATCAAAATCGCCGATCGTTATTGATCTGGCAACGAAAACACCCCGATGTCCGGAAAAGAGAAAATCACTACCGATGATTTTCTCTTTTTTTACAGCTTTCAACTCCCCCCTCATTGCTTATCTGTTCTGCTTGCTCGCTTCAGTCACCATTTTCTGTTCGTTTTTTCAGCAGGTGGCATTGTTCTTGCCTTTACCGTTTGCCATCGGCTGCTGCGGTAGCCGGCAAACAAACATGATAAGGACAGGAACATGGTGCAGATAAATGAGAATCTCGCGACTCCGCCCGTTTCATCGTTGAGTCGTTTTTTTGCTAAGCCCCGCATTATTGCTAAACCTGGATTTAACCGCTGGTTGGTCCCTCCCGCGGCGCTGGCGGTGCATTTGTGCATTGGCATGGCCTACGGCTTTTCCGTTTACTGGCTGCCAATGTCGCAGCTGATTGGTGGCAGCGCGCCGCTGCAGTGTCCGGTCGATATGTCGTTCTGGCAGCAACTGGTTACCCGCCAGTGCGACTGGAAAATTTCCCTGCTCGGCTGGACCTATACGCTGTTCTTCGTTTTTCTCGGCTGCTCCGCGGCGCTTTGGGGGAGCTGGCTGGAGAAGGTTGGCCCGCGTCTGGTGAGTTTTGTCGCCACCCTCTGCTGGTGTGGCGGCCTGGTGCTGGCGAGCGCGGCAATCTATTTTCATCAGCTGTGGCTACTGTGGTTGGGCGCCGGTGTGATTGGCGGCATTGGCCTGGGGCTTGGCTATATCTCGCCGGTCTCAACGCTGTTGCGCTGGTTCCCCGATAAGCGAGGGATGGCCGCGGGAATGGCGATCATGGGCTTCGGCGGCGGGGCGCTGGTGGGAGCGCCGCTGGCCAATTGGCTGATTAATTTTTTCGCCGATGGTCAGGGAAGTGGGGTATGGCAGAGCATTCTGGCGCTGGCGGTGATATATGCGCTGTTCATGCTTTGCGGCACTTTTGGTTACCGTCTGCCGCCTATGGGCTGGCATCCGGTCGGCGCGAAGGCGCAGCAAGCCATCAGCAAACAGCCAACCGTTCAGGTTCACGTCAGCGTCGCGTGGCGCACGCCGCAATTCTGGCTGCTGTGGCTGGTGCTGTGGCTCAACGTTACCGCCGGGATTGGCATTCTCGGCATGGCCTCGCCGATGCTGCAGGAGATTTTTGCCGGTAAGCTACTATCCCTGGATCTGGGCTGGCAGGAACTTAATACAGAACAGCTGAAGCGCATCGCGACGATGGCGGCGGGATTTACCGGGCTGCTCAGCCTGTTTAATATTCTGGGGCGCTTTTTCTGGGCTTCTGTTTCCGATATGTGCGGCAGGAAAGCCACCTTCGCGCTGATCTTCTTTTTGGGAACCCTACTTTACGGCACGTTGCCGTTGATTAACCACGGCGGCTACGTGGCGTTTTTTGTTTGTGCGCTCTGTGTGATTATTTCTATGTACGGCGGCGGTTTCGCGACCATCCCGGCGTATCTTGCCGACGTATTTGGCTCACAAATGGTTGGCGCGATTCATGGCCGTCTGCTGACTGCCTGGTCGGCGGCCGGGATCAGCGGCCCGGTGCTGGTCAACTATTTGCGCGAGTACCAGCTGGCGCAGGGGGTGGAACCCGCGAGAATTTATGACATCACGCTGCTGGCGTTGACCGGGTTGCTTATCATCGGCTTTATTTGTAATCAGTTGGTTCGGCCGATTCCGCAGAAATATGCCATGACCGCGGAGCAACAGCAGCAGGCGAGGGGCCTGTATACTATCAATAAAGACGCGCAGCTGAGCTGGGAACCGACGCCCGCGCCGCTGCTGCTGACGCTAAGCTGGCTGGCCGTCGGTATACCCTTGCTGTGGGGAATGGGCACCACCTTGCAACAAGCGGTGAAGTTCTTTATGTAGACCCACAGAGGCAAGCACCCAAAGGACAGGTTGGGTGCTTATTGCACAGCTATTATCAATAACGATTCCTATTCTGCGCTTCGGTGATACACTAGCTAAATGTGATCTTTGTCATATCGTAATTACTACAGAGAAAAGAGACACTGCTATGCAACATATCATTGAGGGCTTCCTCAACTTCCAGAAAGAGATTTTCCCGCAACGCAAAGAGCTCTTCCGCAGCCTGGCGTCGAGCCAGAATCCAAAAGCGTTGTTCATCTCTTGTTCTGATAGCCGCCTGGTCCCGGAGCTGGTTACCCAGCAGGAGCCAGGGCAGCTGTTCGTTATTCGTAATGCCGGTAATATTGTGCCCTCTTTCGGGCCGGAGCCGGGCGGCGTGTCAGCCACCATTGAATATGCGGTTGTCGCCCTCGGTGTGACGGATATTGTCATCTGCGGCCACTCCAATTGCGGTGCGATGAAAGCCATCGCCACCTGCCAGTGTCTGGAACCAATGCCTGCCGTTTCCCACTGGTTGCGCTACTCCGACGCGGCGAAAGCGGTGGTTGAGAAGAAAACCTGGGCCAGCGAGACCGATAAAGTGAACGGTATGGTGCAGGAAAACGTTATTGCCCAGTTGAACAACATTAAAACGCATCCGTCGGTTGCGGTTGGCCTGCGCGACAAAACCCTGCGTCTGCACGGCTGGTTCTATGATATTGAAAGCGGCGATATTCGCGCGCTGGATAAAGACACCAAAACCTTCGTTTCACTGTCGGAAAACCCGGAAGTCTACTTCGAATAATATCCCCCAGGGCAAGGAAGCCCTGTGCATCGTAATAGATAATTCATGAGCCCATCTCATAGGTCTGTTCGTTTTTGCCTGGCTAATCAACCCCCTGCCAAGTTTCTATAATCTTTTTCTCCTGCCGATACTTTCCGTTTGGAGAACAAACGATGCAAAACCCATTGAACGCGCGCCAACAGGCGCTGATCCCAGTTGCCGCCCTGGCCGCCGAAGGCAATATCGCGGCGCTGGCCCATGCGCTGGATACCGCGCTGGATACCGGCCTGACGATAAATGAGTTAAAAGAGACGCTGGTGCAGCTGTACGCCTACTGCGGCTTTCCGCGTAGCCTGAATGCGCTCTCCTGCCTGATGAAGGTGATAACCGAGCGTCAGGCGCGAGGCGTTATTGATAACGAGGGGGCGACAGCGACCCCGTTACCGGAGAATTGGGATAGCCTGCAGGCCGGTAGCCGTAATCAGACACAACTGGTCGGGCAAACGGTCAGCGGACCGCTATTTGAATTTGCGCCAGCTATCGACTGCTATCTGAAGGCGCATCTGTTTGGCGATATTTTCCAGCGTGACGTCCTGGATTGGCCGACGCGCGAGCTGGCGACGATTTCAATGCTGGCCGCATTATCGGGCGTGGAAAGCCAGCTGAAGAGCCATTACGCGATTAGCCTGCACAACGGCCTGACGGCGCAGCAACTGCGTGGATTTATTGACGTGCTAGCGACAAAAGTCAGCGCCGAAATAGCGGCAAAGGCCTCGGCGGTGCTGGAGCAAGTGGCAGGTAGTTGAAGCATCGGTGGAGAGGACAACGACACTGTCTTCGCTGAAAAGCAGCGCGGCGCGCCAGAGATAAAGCCTGGCGCGTCACACTCGCACTATTATTTGCTCAGTTCGGCAGTCATATAGACGCGGTTATTGAACTGGGCGCTGGTAATTTTATAAGACGCGCCTTGCTCCGCAGCCTGGGCGGCAATTTTCGCTTCCGCACGGTCGAGGGTTGAAGCGGTTGCCGTCACGCTCTGGGCGAAAGCACCGAATGACATCAGGGACAGCACGGTAACTGCAGCAAAAGTTTTGATGGATTTCATGGTCATATTCCTTAAAGATTTTGTTTGGCGAGGAGCGCTGTTGCTCCGATGTGATAAGAATAGAACCAATGATGATTGTTTAAAATCGAAACAATTTGCCTATCTTGTTCAAAATCACTGATGTTTTGATTGGTAGCGTAGTGGATACTCCGCAAGTGGATGGGGCAGGTTCATATTGTGGCTGCCCTCAATCTCGGCAACGATGGTTTGATACCCGGCGATCCAGCGTTGCCCCTGAGCTTTGGCCTGCTGGTGTTGCAGATGGTTCATCATCATTTCCATAGACTGTCGGTCGCGCCAGTAGTAGTTGTTGATGATTCGGCCGCTGGCGGCATCATGATAGCTCTCCATACCGATAAATCCCTCCAGCGACTGGGTATAGCGCTCGATCTCGCCGTCCAGTTGATAAAAGTCATCGTCGTACTCTTTCTTCTCAAAGATAAAACTGGTTAAAAATAGTGACATTACCTGCTCCTGTGTCTGACTTTATAGGCTGATTAGCGTGGACTGGTGGCTCAAGCCGGGCATCATCTGCTCCAGCCCCCCGGTAAGCATGCGGCCGGCCTCATGCAGCGCTTCGAGCGGCATCTCTGGCAGGCTTTCCAGAATAAACCACATCTGTCGATCGCGAGCGCTCAGGCGGGTACGAACTCCCTGTCGCCAGTTCCAGCGGCGGCAGGTCACACCGCGATCGTCACGCCAAATGACTTCTCCTGGTTCCGGTGATTCTACGGCGGCTAAGCCTTCCTTCATCGTATCAAAGGGCTCAGAGCCGTCGGCGATGACCAGACGCGGCGCGCCGCAATAGGCGGCGATGTTCTCGCCGCCGACGGGAATGGCATACCGCAGACTGACGGCATTGTAGAGGTCAACGACCGGGTCAATTGCCGGCATGGCGCCATCGCGAAGTACGCGTTTACGCAACGCCTCTGCGGAACAGGGCGTACGTTTCGGTTTAGCGCCAAACGCTTTGAATACCGTAGACCATGCCGCGAGATGGTCCTCCGCCCATGCGGGCTCTCCGGCTAATACTGCCTGACAGGCTGACGCCAGCGCGGCTTCACCGATAGAAGCATCACTTAGCGGCGCAGCGTTGACGGTAATACTCAGTGCCCGAAACCCAGGAGCGATCCCGGCTAACTGTGGGCTAATTGACGGTAATGGGTGAGACATTGCATAATCCTGTAATGACTGATTTAGAGCATAATATCGACCGATGAATGATAAAGTCAATATAACGACCGATAACGGTAACGATCTAAGCCGCATTAATGAGGCGGTATCGCGGCGTATTAAGCAGTTTCGACGCGAAAAGAAGATCTCTCTCGACGAGCTTTCCCGTCGCGCCGGCGTCAGTAAAGGGATGTTGGTGGATATCGAAGGGTGTCGCGCGAATCCCAGTATCGCGCTGTTGTGCAAAATCGCTGCGGCGATGGGGGTGTCGGTGGCGGAGTTTGTCAACGTTGCCAGTGAGCCGATGGTTCATCTTATCGACCGTGATGCGATTCCGGTATTATGGCGCGGCGAGCAGGGCGGCAGCGCCAGGCTGCTGGCCGGCACCAGCGGACCGGATATGCTTGAACTCTGGCAGTGGCGGATGTTGCCTGGCGAATCGTTCCGTTCACCGGGGCATCCGGCCGACACCTGGGAACTGCTATACGTGACCGAGGGAGAACTCACCCTTACGGTGAATAATGACCCATATCAGGTGGCTGAAGGGTGTTCTGCGGTAGCACGTACCGATGTGCCACATGAATATTGTAATGTTAGCGAGTTACCCGTCGTCTTTACCATGACGGTGTATGAGAAAGGGCGCTGACGCGGACTCTGGCGTAATGCTGGCTTCACCACTACGCTGAATAATTCACGCCCTGGATAGATATAGCCTCCAGGGGAACGCGGTGAGCCAGAGGAAGCCTTATGAGTGAAGTCAAAATTGTTGCCACGCTGACCCCCCATCCTGAATATATCGACACCATCAGAAATGCGGCATTAGCCATGGTGCCGCCGACGCACAGAGAAGCAGGGTGCCTGCAATATGACCTGCACGAAAGCCGGGAGATCCCTGATGTCAGGCAGCTTTCCCGGCAAGGAAAGATCTCATTTGTGTTTATTGAGCGTTGGCGCTCGGAAGACGATCTAAAACAGCACGTTGCGATGCCGTATCATGACGATTTTCTGGCGATTCTGGAGGGGAAACTGGAGAGTATTCAGGTACAGCGACTGATGTCGTTATAGATAAAAGCAAGAGGAAAGAAGAGAAGTGCGCACCAAATCAATAATGATTGAAATGGTGCGTCCGAGTGGACTCGAACCACCGACCCCCACCATGTCAAGGTGGTGCTCTAACCAACTGAGCTACGGACGCATATGGTGCGTTTAATTGGACTCGAACCAACGACCCCCACCATGTCAAGGTGGTGCTCTAACCAACTGAGCTATAAACGCGAATGGTGCGTTCAATTGGACTCGAACCAACGACCCCCACCATGTCAAGGTGGTGCTCTAACCAACTGAGCTATGAACGCAATGTTGTGGTGACAACGGGGACGCATATTAACGGCAGGGAGGCCGTGTGGCAAGAGGCAAACGTCACTTTTCTTGCAGAATAGACGCGTTTGCAGAACTTTTATCCATATCGCCCATATTTTACTGATGATAAAGGATATTTCTTCAACAATGTCCTGCACCGTTGCGTTTTTCTGCCCGGATTGGCAGGGGAGACGCTCACCGACTTTATGCTAGAGTGTGCGGCAAATAAACGACGGAGCGCAGTAATGAAAGCAATTGGCATTTTTTGTGGTTCTTCTACCGGGGAAAACCCGATTTATCAGGTTTACGCGCAACAGGTTGGCAAGGCGCTGGCGCAAGCCGGGGTGGAGCTTGTGTATGGCGGCGGTAAAGTAGGACTCATGGGCGCCGTGGCAGATGCTGCATTAGAACACGGCGGGCGGGTCATTGGCGTGATGCCGCGCGGGCTGGTGGAGCGTGAGATTGCGCATAGCGGATTAAGCGAGCTGCATGTCGTTGAGAATATGCATGAGCGCAAAAACAAGATGTCGCTGCTGGCGGATGGCTTCATTGCCATGCCGGGTGGAGCCGGAACGCTGGAAGAGATTTTTGAACAGTGGACCTGGGCGCAGCTCGGTATTCATGAAAAGCCCTGTGCTTTCCTGAACGTGAACGGCTATTACAACCCGCTGCAGGCGATGGCGGAAAAAATGGCCGCCGAAGGGTTTATGCATCGCCGCTATGCTGAGATGCTGACTTTTAGCGATGATGTACAGGAGATTTTAACCGCATTCCATCGCTATACGCCGCCGCAGCGCAAATGGCTTGCGAAGTAGCGCTATTAAAGGGCAAACCGTTTTAACGGCTTGCCCTTTTCTTTAGCGTTTCTGGTTAACGCGCGGCGCGCTGCAGGATCACGCTTGATGGCTGACGTTGCAGGAAGCGCATGCGCAGCATCATCATGATGGCAGCGGAGGTCAGGCCGATGATAAAGCCGCACCAGAAGCCCGCAGGCCCCATCCGCGGCACCACAATATCCGTCAGCGCCAGCAGATAACCGCTTGGCAGGCCAAGTACCCAGTAAGCGGTGAAGGTAATAAAGAAGATCGACCGCGTATCTTTATAACCGCGCAGAATACCGCTGCCGATCACCTGAATGGAGTCGGAAATCTGATAAATCGCCGCCAGCAGCATCAGCTGTGAGGCCAGTAGCACCACCTCAGGGTTATCGTTATACAGCAGGGCAATCTGCTTACGCATCAGGATCGTGAAAATCGCGGTGATCATTGCCATGCAGACGCCCACGCCGACCCCGGTACGCGCGGAGGTCTGTGCATCCAGCGTCGAGCCCTGGCCGAGACGAAAACCAACGCGTATTGTTACCGCCGCCGCCAGCGAGAGCGGAAGAACGAACATCAGCGAACTGAAGTTAAGGGCGATTTGATGCCCTGCGACATCGATAATCCCCAATGGCGAAACCAGCAGCGCCACAACCGCGAACAGCGTGACTTCAAAAAACAGCGCCAGCGCGATTGGCAACCCCAGCTGTACCAGCCGTTTTAATACCGAAAAATCAGGTTTACTGAAACGCTCAGCGCAGCGGATATCGCGCATTGAGCGCGCGCGGCGCACCCAGGTCAGCATGCTGGCAAACATGACCCAGTAGACCGAAGCGGTCGCGACCCCGCAGCCGATGCCGCCAAGTTCCGGCATACCGAAATGACCATAGATAAAAATGTAGTTCACTGGAATGTTGACCAGCAGGCCGATAAAACCCATCACCATACCGGGCTTAGTTTTTGCCAGCCCTTCGCACTGGTTACGCGCGACCTGGAAGAACAGATAGCCTGGCGCGCCCCATAGCAGCGCACGCAGATACCCCACCGCTTTGTCGGCAAGCTGTGGGTCGATGTTGTGCATCGAGCTGATGATATAGCCTGCGTTCCACAGCACCACCATCACCAGTACGGAGACAAAGCCCGCCAGCCAAAAGCCCTGGCGTACCTGCTGGGCGATACGATCGCGGCGACCGGAGCCATTAAGTTGGGCGATAACCGGCGTTAGCGCCAGCAGCAGACCGTGGCCAAACAGGATGGCAGGTAGCCAGATCGAGGTGCCGATAGCCACGGCGGCCATATCGGTTGCGCTGTAGCCGCCGGCCATCACCGTATCGACAAAGCCCATCGCCGTCTGGGCGACCTGCGCCAGAATGACCGGGATAGCCAATGCTAATAACTGACGCGCTTCTATAAAGTACTTCTGCACGTGAACACCTTTATATTGTTGTTATTTTGAGACTAAAAAAGCCGCCTTAAATGGCAGCAAGAAGAAAAAACAGGAGGAATTTCCAGTCTATTGTAGCGAGGATTAGCCATTAAGCCAGTGAAAAAATGGTGGGGGCACGATGCGCGCTGGCAACCTGTTTGGCCAACTGTTATTGTTCCGCGTATATATAACGGTAATGATACCGTCACGATTCTCAACAGGAGCAAAGTATGTTTACTGGTATTGTACAGGGGACTGCGAAAGTGGTGTCCATCGATGAGAAACCGAATTTCCGCACCCACGTGGTGGAGCTGCCGGCGCATATGCTCGATGGCCTGGAGACCGGTGCTTCGGTGGCGCACAATGGCTGTTGCCTGACCGTTACCGAAATTGACGGCCCGCGAATCAGCTTTGACTTGATGAAAGAGACGCTGCGTATCACTAATCTTGGCGCTATCCATGAAGGCGATATGGTCAACGTCGAGCGAGCAGCGAAATTCAGTGATGAAATCGGCGGCCATTTGATGTCCGGCCATATTATGACCACCGCCGAAGTCGTTAAAATCCTCACCTCGGAAAACAATCGCCAGATTTGGTTTAAGGTGCAGGACCCGGCGCTGATGAAATATATCCTGTATAAAGGGTTCATTGGCGTGGACGGTATTAGCCTGACGGTTGGTGAAGTGACCCCGACTCGTTTCTGCGTGCATCTTATTCCGGAAACGCTGCAGCGCACCACGCTTGGGGTGAAAAAGCTCGGCGATAAAGTAAATATCGAAATCGATCCGCAGACTCAGGCGGTGGTGGATACCGTGGAACGCGTGCTGGCGGCAAAAGAAGCGGCGCAAAAAAGCGCGGAAGAATAATAAAAAAGCCCCCGTAGAAATGTATTTCTGCGGGGGCTTTTTTTAGCGAGTCTAGCGGGCTACGCGCAGGCCATGTTCAACACCGCGCGAGAAGACGACTTGCCAGAGCTGAATGTCGCGGGCGCGGAAAGCACCCGCGCAGGCATTCAGATAATAGGTAAACATGCGTTTGAAACGATCTGAATAGTTATCGGCAATATCCGGCCAACTGGCAAGAAAACGCTCGTACCAGGCCATCAAGGTGGTGTCATAATCGGCACCAAAGTTATGCCAATCTTCCATCACAAAATGCTTCTCGCTGGCATCGGCGATATGGCGTACCGACGGCAGGCAACCGTTAGGGAATATATATTTATTAATCCACGGGTCGACGTTGTGATCGGTAATCTTTGAACCAATGGTGTGTAGCAGAAAACGACCGTTTGGTTTTAAATTACGATCGACAACTTCAAAATAAGTGGCGTAATTTTTAGGCCCAACGTGCTCGAACATCCCGACGGAGACGATACGGTCAAAACTTTCGTGAAGATCGCGATAGTCCTGCAGCAGAATATTGACATCTAATCCTGCACAGCGCTCCTGTGCCATTTTTTGTTGTTCGGCCGAAATGGTCACGCCCGTCACACTGACGTTATAGTTTTTGGCCATGTAATAGGCCAGCCCACCCCAACCGCAACCGATATCCAGCACTTTCATTCCCGGCTCAAGCTGCAGTTTGCGACAGATAAGATCTAATTTATCCTGCTGCGCCTGTTCCAGATTTTCGGCCTCTTTCCAGTATCCGCAGGAATATTGCATATAGGGATCGAGCATGCGGTGGAAAAGGTCGTTGCCTAAATCGTAGTGTTCTTTACCAACAATCCAGGCGCGTTTTTTGCTTTGCAGATTAAACAGGCGAGCGCCAGCGATACGTAGCGTATCTTTGAAGTGGTGGGGGAGTTGCTTATCCAGCCCGGCGCGCAATACCTTGTGAAAGAATATATCCAGGCGTTCGCATTCCCACCAGCCGTCCATATAGCTTTCGCCTAATCCGAGAGACCCTTCTTGTAACACGCGTTTAAAAAAGAGCGGGTTTTTTACCCGGATATCGGAGGGTGCGGAACCATTGATCTCAATTCCGGCACGGCCCAATAATTCAGCTGCAATCCGGTACCAATCATCGTTTGGTACACTTACTTCTTCTATACACGATGAACTCATAGCTTCTCCATCACGCCCAAGTGATCAGAACCTTAAAACAGCGTAGACGCTTTTTTGGCTTTGTGAGAAATCTCACGAAAAAATCGTGAGGGTGCTATCCGACGTAGAACAGAGGAAGGGAGATAACCCTTGCCGAAAGGCCTTCCATGGTGAAACGGGCTGCTTCCTGCCCCCGTTAATATCTAAAAAACTTTCTATTTATGTGATGCCGGATCCAGTATAGGCCGCTAAAAACCGCCTTTCAATAAAAATATATTAGCAGGCTAATTACTGGTCCGGGAGATCCTTTAAAAAATCATCAAGCGTGAGACGATTCGTTCACTAACTGCGCGCGTCGTTGCTGCATCCAGAAACCGATGCCTGCCAGAACGATGGAAATCAGCATCACGCTGGTGGTGGTCAGAAGCGGAGTGGCGATAAGGCTTGAGACCAGCAGGCTTGCCAGGAAACAGAGGCCAAGCTGCAGCGTATTCTGCAGGGCGGCGGCGCGCCCGGTTGCCTGTGGAAAAGGTTTCAGCGCCTGGGCGACGACGATAGGGTAAATCCCGCCATTCACAATCGCCATGATGCAAAACGGAACCATTAGCGCAACCAGTGACGGATGATCCTGTATCCCGGCAAGCCAGGTCGCCGCCACGCTCAGCGCAAAAACAACCAGCAGCCAGGGCAGCATCTGATGACCCTGCCATTTTTGCAGCGCCGCGCGGCAGCCGTAACCGCCGATCAGGAAGGCGATAGTTTGCGGCACGTAGCTAAGACCAATCACCGTCGGGCCATAGCCCATTTCATGGAGGATAAACGGCGAACCGGTGAGCCAGGCGAAGAAGCTGGCGGAACACGCCGCGTAAATGAGTACGTTACCGCTATATTCACGTGAACGCAGCAGGGCCATAAAGGTAAGTTTCTGCTGGGTTTCGCCAGCAGGTTTGACGACCGCCTTCAGACGAAAAGCCGGCAGCATCAACAGTAAGGTGATAGCGAACAGGGTGGCGAAGATAGCCTGCCATTCCAGATGGACTAACAGCCAGCTGCCGAGTAACGGCGCCAGCGCCGGAGAGAGCCCGACCAGCGGCATGATCGTTGCGAAAATGCGGTTGGTGCGTTGGGCCGGATAGTAGTCGGTCACCATCGCCTGCCAGGTCACCGCGGCGGCGCATACGCCGATCGCCTGGACAAAACGCAGTACCAGCATCAGCGTCGCGTCGCGTACCCACAGCATCCCAAGGCAGCCAAGAGCGAAGATAGCCAGCCCGGCGAGCAAAATCGGTTTCCGGCCATAGCGGTCCGACAGCGGCCCCCAGAACAACTGGCCGAGCGCGAAGCCAGCGAGGAATAAGCTCAGGCTGGCGCTAACCGATGCGGCAGAAGTGTTGAGGTCTTGCTGAATGGCGGCAAAGGCCGGTAGATACATGTCGGTGGCCAGAAAGCCAAGCACGCTCAGGCCGCCCAGCCACACTAAAAATCCTTTCCCAGGTTGTTGCATAACGTTCTCTTTCTACTGATGCAGGTACGATGCCGCAGAGTGTAGGGAGTGTAATCCGCCTTGTGAAACGCTATTATTTGTCACATGCATTCAAAAATTTTGCAGGCAGAATATGTGGTCTGAATATTCCTTAGAAGTGGTTGATGCTGTAGCGCGTAACGGGAGTTTCAGCGCCGCGGCGCAGGAGCTACACCGCGTACCTTCGGCGGTGAGCTATACGGTGCGACAGCTTGAGGAGTGGCTGGCGGTTCCGCTGTTTGAACGCCGCCACCGTGATGTTGAATTAACCCCCGCCGGGCACTGGTTTTTGCAGGAAGGGCGTTCTGTTATCAAAAAAATGCAGATCACCCGCCAGCAGTGCCAGCAGATTGCTAACGGCTGGCGCGGCCAGCTGTCCATTGCGGTGGACGATATCGTTAAACCGGCGCGGATGCGCCAGATGATCGTTGATTTTTATCGCCATTTTAGCGATGTCGAACTGATCGTTTTTCAGGAGGTTTTCAACGGCGTCTGGGATGCGCTAGCCGATGGGCGGGTAGAACTCGCTATCGGCGCGACGCGTTCGATACCGGTGGGAGGGCGTTACGCTTTTCGCGATATGGGGATGCTGAACTGGCACTGTGTCGTCGCCAGCAGTCATCCGCTGGCGCAGATGGAAGGGCCGCTCAGTGATGACGTGTTGCGCAACTGGCCGTCCCTGGTGCGCGAAGATACCTCGCGCTCGCTGCCGAAGCGCACAACCTGGCTGCTTGATAACCAGAAGCGGGTGGTGGTGCCGGATTGGGAATCTTCAGCCACCTGTCTATCGGCAGGATTGTGCGTCGGGATGGTGCCAGGCCATTTCGCCCGCCCGCATATTGATAGCGGGGAGTGGACGGCCTTGACGCTGGAAAACCCATTCCCGGATGCCGCCTGCTGCCTGACCTGGCAACAAAGCGATGCTTCACCCGCTTTAAGCTGGCTGCTTGACTATCTTGGCGACAGCGAAACGTTGAATCGGGAGTGGTTGCGGGCGCCGGAATAACCGGCGCCGGAGGAGGGTGTTAACGACGATAATCGACGAACGGGCCGTCGGCAACCGAGCGGCGCTCGATAAGACGCGGATGCACCTCAATGGACTGCGATTCTTCGCGTTTATTAACAATGCGATCGAGCAGCATATTGAATGCCGCTTCTCCGAGCGAGTCCTTGGGTTGATGTATCGTGGTCAGCGCCGGGCTGAAGTAGCGGGCGTTGCGCACATTATCATACCCGATCAGCGAAATGTCCTGCGGCACGCGCAGGCCCATTTCGTCGGCGGCGCAGATAGCGCCCATCGCCATGATGTCGCCGCCGCAGAACACGGCGGTTGGGCGATGCTGCTGATTAAGGATCTGCTGCATGGCGCGGTAGCCGGATTCCGGTTCAAAGTCGCCCTGAACAATCCAGTTTTCCGGCACATTGATATGCGCTTCTTTCATCGCCTGCATGAAGCCGGCAAGGCGCCCGGCACCGGTGTTACGCTCAAGCGGGCCCGGAATAACGCCAATTTCACGATGGCCGCGTTCAATCAGGTAACGGCCGGCAATGTAGCCGCCTTCAAAGGCATTATCAATAACCGAGTCGGTAAAGTCCGCTTTGGCTTCGCCCCAGTCCATCACCACCATCGGAATATGACGATACTCTTCGAGCATGCTGAGCACGGACTCCGGGTATTCGGAACACATCACCAGCAGGCCGTCAACGCGCTTTTGCGCCATCATCGACAAGTAGGCGCGCTGTTTTTCCGGATCGTTCCAGGCGTTGCCAAGAATCAGGGTATAGCCTTTCTGGAAGCAGCTCTTTTCTACGGATTCGATAATTTCAGCGAAATAGGCCGCTTCGCTGCTGGTGGCCAGCAGACCGATCGATTTAGTGTGATTGACTTTCAGGCTGCGAGCCACGGCGCTTGGCGAATAGTGGAGTTCTTTAATTGCCGCCCACACCGCATTGCGCGTCTCTTCCGCCACGAAACGGGTTTTGTTAATCACATGTGATACAGTTGTAGTGGAAACGTTTGCGCGTTTCGCTACATCTTTAATAGTTGCCATTACTTCTCACTCCAGACCTTGACCTGATCGTCTGATTATCGATACGTAAACGTTTGCCTATACACACCCTGTATACAATGCTCAACATTGCAACACCTGGGAAAACGACACAGAACGACAGGAAGGGGTCAATGGCCGATACGCTTTCAAATTAGCGTGGGATTTTGTCCTATCTCGCGGCAAAGGGGAAGAGCAAAAATGTGCATCACTCTAAATCCGGGAAGATTTTTGCATATTTTTGTGCAAAAATGAGCAAGCTCACTTTCTATGTGGGGATAATCAGGGGAGAAAATTGATGGACACAAATTTAAAGTTTTCGCTGACAACGACGGTTATTGTTTTGGGTCTGATCGTCGCCGCCGCGTTGACCGCGGTACTGCACTGATTCCAGCAGGGAGGGGGCTTCCCCTCCCATCCCGCCATTATTAGCAAATCTGCAAAAATCTTTTGTCATTTCGTTTACTTCTGTTTTTCTGTGATTGATGTCATGCTTTTGGCTTCTGATGTAATGCCGTGTCCTGAATCGGCCTGATGGAGTCTCTGAATGAAAATCAACTTTCCCTTACTCGCGTTGGCGATCGGTGCCTTTGGTATCGGTACCACCGAGTTTTCCCCGATGGGATTACTGCCGGTTATCGCCAAAGGCGTCGATGTTTCTATTCCGGCCGCGGGGATGCTGATTAGCGCCTATGCCATTGGCGTGATGGTCGGCGCGCCGTTAATGACGTTGCTGCTATCGCATCGCGCTCGCCGCAATGCATTGATCTTCCTGATGGGGATCTTCACCCTCGGCAACGTGCTCTCTTCTATTGCGCCAGATTACACGACGCTACTGCTGTCGCGTATTATCACCAGCCTCAATCATGGCGCGTTCTTCGGCCTTGGCTCAGTCGTTGCCGCAAGCGTGGTGCCAAAACACAAACAGGCCAGCGCGGTCGCGACCATGTTTATGGGGCTGACCATTGCCAATATCGGCGGCGTACCGGCTGCCACCTGGCTTGGCGAAACCATCGGTTGGCGAATGTCTTTCCTCGCCACGGCGGGTCTGGGGTTAATTGCGATGGTCAGTCTGTGGTTCTCCCTGCCGAAGGGTAGCGCCGGCGAGCGTCCGAACGTGAAGCGCGAGCTGTCGGTGTTGATGCGTCCTCAGGTACTCTCTGCGCTGTTGACTACCGTGCTGGGCGCCGGGGCGATGTTCACGCTGTATACCTATATTTCTCCGGTACTGCATACCATCACCCACGCTTCACCGCTGTTTGTTACCGCCATGCTGGTGTTGATCGGCGTCGGTTTCTCGCTTGGCAACTATCTGGGTGGTAAATTTGCCGACCGTTCAGTCTCCGGAACGCTGAAAGGGTTCCTGTTGTTACTGATTGCCATCATGTTGGCCATTCCGTTGCTGGCGCAATCGCAACTGGGTGCTGCCGTCAGCATGGTCGTTTGGGGCGCGGCAACCTTCGCGGTGGTTCCACCGCTGCAGATGCGGGTAATGCGCGTGGCGCACGAAGCGCCGGGCCTGTCATCGTCGGTTAACATTGGCGCTTTCAATCTCGGTAATGCGTTGGGTGCGGCGGCGGGCGGCGCGGTGATATCCGGCGGTCTCGGTTATGCTTTTGTGCCGGTGATGGGGGCGATTATTGCCGGGCTGGCATTAGCGGTGGTGCTGTTTGGCGGGCGTTCACAACCAGAAGAAGCGTTAGCGAATAACTAAGTCGTACTAAGAAAAAAACCGCAGCGGGGTAACCCTGCTGCGGTTTTATTTTATGCTGCCAGGTTGGCGGCAACAAATTTCCAGTTTACCAGCGCCCAGAAGTGTTCCAGATAATTAGGACGGGCATTGCGGTAGTCGATGTAGTAGGCGTGTTCCCAGACATCAACGGTCAGCAGCGGCGTCGCATCGGTAGTCAGCGGAGTGCCGGCGTTGCTGGTGGAGACGATAGCCAGGCTGCCGTCAGCGTTTTTAACAAGCCAGGTCCAGCCTGCGCCGAAGTTTTTCGCCGCGGCATCGGTGAATTTCGCTTTAAAATCAGCGAAGCTACCGAAAGATTTGTTAATCGCTGCGGCCAGTTCGCCTTCCGGCTCACCGCCGGCATTCGGCGCCAGGCAGTTCCAGTAGAAAGTGTGGTTCCAGACCTGCGCTGCGTTATTGAAAACGCCGCCTTCAGAAGAGCGAACGATCTCTTCCAGAGATTTGCCTTCAAAAGCGGTGCCTTTGATCAGGTTGTTGAGGTTGGTCACGTAGGCCTGGTGATGTTTACCGTAATGGTATTCCAGGGTTTCTGCGGAAATGTGCGGCGCCAGGGCGTCTTTTGCATATGGTAATGCAGGTAATTCGAACGACATTGCTACTCTCCTTATAACTTTTTGTTTTTTCTCACATTAATTAGGTGAAGGTCCACCTGAATATCGTATCTACTGTGTAACGCTGTCGCGAGTGTTACATGTTATTGTGTTGAGAATGTTAACATTTGCTGAAGTCAGTTAAAAGACTTACAACAACAAAGGTTATTCATTGCTAACGCGACTGATTAAGCCTTCGCCAGTCTGGCGCATGGCGAGCGATATGATTCGCAAATTCCCCATCGACGCTCCTGCTTACGACTAAAACGCTGCGTATCTTCATCACCTGTTATCTTTTTAGATCGATATAAAACATTAGCTTGCGAGCATTATGCGTAATGGGAATGACTTTCATGCCCAATAATCATTAGGATTAATTTTAATTGTATGACAAATATAATTGTCTCTGCAGGCAACGGACCTCGGAGTAAGAAATCGTTATTGAACAAGCATAAAGCTCATAATTGATGGATGAGAAGAGATGGCGCATAAACATGAAATGGTCAGCGGACATATTATTCCGATCGTCATAGATATCATCGAGTGGATCGAAGACAACATCTTTACCGCGCTACCCGTCACCGCAATCTCAAGGAAGTCGGGTTATTCGCACTGGTACTTTCAGCGCCAGTTCGCGCTGATTACCGGTTATACGCTGGGAACATATGTTAGCCGACGCAAAATGACCATTGCCGCCGGTATTCTCAAACAGACGCAGGATTCGGCGTTGAGTATCTCATTGCTGCTCGGGTTTGAAGGCCAGGCGACATTTTGCCGTACTTTCCGTCGTCATTTTGGTATGTCGCCGACCAGCTACCGCCGTCACCCCACGCAAATGGAGGAGCGAATGCAGTATCCGCTGAATCTGGAAGAGGAGGGGAATGTACAGAAGAGCGGTTTGCCGGCGCAGCGGCAAACCGGGGTCTGCGCCTCTTAACGAATGGTTTTTGGCGTCATTACGCGGCGTGCGCCGACGTAGTGGCGAACCCAATAATCTTCGCTCAGGGAGGTTATCTGAATATCACGGCCGGTACGCGGCGACTGGATAAACTTACCGTTTCCAACGTAAACGCCTACGTGGTCGGCGGTGCCGCGTCCGCGGGTGCGGAAGAAGACCAGATCGCCGCTTTGCAGTTCATCGCGGTCAACCGGGCGGGCATCGCGCAGGTGGTACATTTCGTTAGCGGTGCGCGGAATATGAATTTTTACCAGATCTTTATAGGCGTAATAAACCAGCCCGCTGCAGTCGAAACCGGTACGCGGTGAGGAGCCTCCCCAGCGATAAGGTTTGCCTAGCTGATCCATGAGTTTATTCATGGCAGTGCTTTGCGCTTTTTGCACTCGGGCTTTGTGCGCATCGGCAATCGTCAGATTCGGTTCATCAGCGACAGGTTTACAACGTTTTTTGTAGCCTTTACGCACCACGCATTTGCTTTTCACGCTGTTCAACGCCAGCGTCGATGCTTCGCTGGATTTTACCGTTTTCGCACACTGCTTTTTATAGCCTTTACGCAACACGCATTTTTTAGTGGCGCCGGCGACTTGACGATTAAGCGTGGTTTGGCTTGCTGCGGTAGTACGAGTAGGGGACTTCGCGCTTGAGGTTTTTTTACGGGTAGTTTTAGCGGTGGATTTGGATTTATTTTGCGTTGCTTTCTTCTTACGCTCGGCGGTGGAGCCTTTCGCCGGGTGCGCCTTCGGCGTAGCCGAAGCGTGCGTATGCCCTGAAGCATGCGCCAATGGCGTAAGCGAGATAGATGTAAACAGTAATGCACAGAGCGATATCGCGATTTTATTGAGCCGCGCCACTGAGCAATCCCCTGATTAAATTACAGACATATACTAATGCCTGACGGTGAATGACAAACCGGAATGATTCTAAAGCATAAAAAGCCAGAAAGTTAATACTCTTTTGTATCTAAAATGTCGTTTGGTTAACGATTGCAAAAAAATGAGTCAGACAATCACCACCTCGTACAGAAAGTGCGCAACTCGCACCGCGGTGACGTTACAAAGTGATATTTTTAAGGCAACTTCAGACGACAGAAGATAAAATGTGGCGAGTGAAAAAAATGTTATTATCGGTCCTGCGTCCAGGACGCTACAATGACAAATTACTGCCGTAAAGATGTTTAAGGAAGCACGACAATGAGCACCACTTTAGAAACAATCCAACGTCAAATCGCTGAAAACCCGATCCTGCTGTACATGAAAGGCTCTCCGAAGCTGCCGAGCTGCGGTTTCTCCGCTCAGGCAGTGCAGGCGCTTTCCGCTTGCGGCGAACGTTTTGCCTACGTAGATATCCTGCAGAACCCGGATATCCGCGCTGAACTGCCGAAATACGCTAACTGGCCGACCTTCCCGCAGCTGTGGGTTGACGGTGAACTGGTTGGCGGTTGCGACATCATCATCGAAATGTATCAGCGCGGCGAACTGCAGCAGCTGATCAAAGAAACGGCTGCAAAGCACAACGCTGACGAGCCGAAAGCAGAGTAATTCTTTACTGCAAAAGAAAAAGCGACTTCTCCGGAAGTCGCTTTTTTTATCGCTTACGCTTCAGGTACAGGTAACGGCCAGCCGCCAAGGCGCTTCCAGCGGTTGACGATTTCGCAGAATAGCTGGGCGGTTTGCTCGGTATCGTACAACGCAGAATGGGCCTTGCTGCCATCAAACTCCATGCCCGCGGCGATACAGGCTTTAGACAATACCGTTTGCCCTAAGGCCAACCCGCTCAACGCGGCGGTATCGAAGGTCACGAAAGGATGGAACGGGTTGCGTTTCAACCCGGCGCGCTCGGCGGCGGCCATCGTAAAGCTGTGATCGAAAGTCGCGTTATGCGCCACCATAATCGCGCGGCTACAATCGCTCTCTTTCATTCCTTTGCGAACCATTTTAAAAATGGCGTGCAGCGCATCGTATTCACTTATCGCGCCGCGCTCCGGATCGTTTGGGTTAATTCCATTGAAAGCCAGCGCTTCCGGCTGCAGGTTGGCCCCTTCGAAGGGAGCCACGTGAAAATGCAGCGTTTCGTCCGGCATCAGCCAGCCCTGCTCATCCATCTTCAACGTAATAGCGGCGATCTCCAGCAGGGCGTCGGTTTTGGCATTAAACCCGGCGGTTTCAACATCAATTACCACAGGATAAAAACCGCGAAAACGGCCGCACAGACCATTAAGTTGAGCGTTCTCGGACATCAGATTCTCTTAGCTGGAAAAAAGTAGCGCGCATTATGGCAAATTTTGCCGCGGCTTGCAGCAGGAAGGGAGAAAACATCGGGCGCGAACGCGCCCGAATTAACTTAGTTGCCGAGACCTTTTCCGGCATCTTTCTCTTCGATCAGCTCAATTTTGTAGCCGTCCGGATCTTCAACAAAGGCGATAACCGTGCTGCCGCCTTTAACCGGGCCAGCTTCGCGAGTGACATTGCCGCCATTCTGGCGAATACGCTCGCACGCTTGCGCCGCGTTGTCGACGCTCAGCGCAATATGGCCATAGGCGGTACCGAGTTCGTAGCTATCCACGCCCCAGTTATAGGTCAGTTCGATAACCGCGGTATCGCTCTCTTCGCCGTAGCCGACGAAAGCCAGCGAGTATTTATATTCAGGGTTTTCGCTGGTACGCAGCAGCTTCATGCCCAGCACGTTGGTGTAAAACTCAATAGAACGTTGCAGGTCGCCAACGCGCAGCATGGTGTGAAGTAAGCGCATAATTTCCCCTATGCAGTTTGTTTTGATACATCAGAGTCTTGAGTATAGCGGCGTTGGTACGCCGCTATCAATGGAGGGATTACAGGGTTGGATAATCGGTATAACCTTCCGCGCCGCCGCCGTAGAAGCTTTCCGGGCGCTGCGGGTTAAGCGCCGCTTTCTTCTGCAGACGCGCCACCAGATCCGGGTTAGCGATGTAATCGCGGCCAAAGGCCACAGCATCGATCAGTCCTTTATTGATAAGGTCGTTGGCTTTCTCCACCGTATAGGCGCCAGCGCCGATAATCGCGCCCGGGAAGCGATCGCGAACTTTCTGACGGAATTCGTCGCTGTACGGCTGGCCGCCGGCCCAGTCTGGTTCGGACATGTGCAGATAAGCGATACCGCGTTTTGCCAGCTGCTCAATAAGATAGAGCGCATCGGCTTCTTCGTTCGGGCCGTTATCGACGTTCTGGAAACTACCGATTGGCGACACGCGAATGCCGATACGATCGGCGCTCCACTCTTTACTGACGGCATCGACCACTTCCAGCACCAGGCGGGCGCGATTCTCAACGCTGCCGCCGTACTGGTCGGTACGCTGGTTAGAAGAAGGCGACAGGAACTGGTGCAGCAGATAGCCATGCGCGGAGTGCAGCTCTACCAGGTCGAAGCCGACATCGCGGGCATTGCCTACCGCCTGACGGAAGTCATCCACGATCCCTGGGATTTCGTCTGTTTCCAGCGCGCGCGGCATCGACGTATCGACGCGAATGGCATGACCGTTTTCATCACGCAGCGAAGTACGCGTACCTGCGCTCAGCGCCGATGGCGCAACCGGCGCCGCGCCTCCCGGCTGCAGGCTGTTATGGGAAATGCGGCCGGTGTGCCACAGTTGCACGGCGATATGACCGTTTTCAGCATGAACGCCAGCGGTGATTTTTTGCCATGCGGCCATTTGCTCTGCGCTATGCAGGCCCGGCGCGCCGGCATAGCCTTTCGCCTGGGCGGAAATTTGCGTCGCTTCGGTGATAATCAGGCCGGAGCTGGCGCGCTGACGATAGTACTCAGCCATCAGCGGAGTAGGGATGTCACCTGGTTCGATGCTGCGCAGACGGGTCAGCGGAGCCATAAATACGCGGTTAGGTACGGTCACCGCACCGACTTTTAACGGGCTGAACAATTTAGATTCTGACATAATGACTCCTGAGTAGACCGGTCGTCTTGTAACTGGTTAAATAAAACGCCTGTTAAACCGCAGGCGCTGCAATGATTTGTTTGGCGTGAGCAAGGGCGCTTTCCAGCGGCGTTGCGCTACGCGTAATTTTGGCCTGTAAATTGGCTCCCAACCACAACGAGTACAGCACCTGTGAAAGGGTGATAGCTTCCCCCTCAAACAACAGGCTACCCTCCAGACGGCCCTTTTCCAGCGCTTCGCCCAATAGGGCGATAATCTGGCTGGCGCCTTTATCCATGGCGGTACGCATATCTTCCGACAGGTCGCACACCTCCGCCGACAGCTTCACGGTTAAGCAACCGCTGATAATGCCCTGTTGGCAAAACTGATTCAGCGTGTGCTGATAGTAGGCCAGCAGACGGTCGCGGTAGTTGCCTTCGCCATGGTCAAAGTGATCAACCAGGCGCTGCAGATAGCCGGTGTAGTGATGTTCAAGCAGCGCGACGCCGAAGGCTTCTTTTGAGCGAAAGTAGTGATAGAAAGAGCCTTTCGGCACTTCCGCCGTTTTCAGAAGTTCACTTAAGCCCATGCCGGTAAAACCACGATGCATGCATAGTTGCTCGCCGGTGATGAGGATGTGTTCTCGGGTATCGCATTCGCTGTGTCTGTTCATGGAGCACACTGTAGTAGACCGATTGGTCTAATGCAAGCAAAATGATCGTTAGCGCGAATACGAAGACAACAAAAGTTGCGCACTGGCGGTGGAACGTCTTCAATGAGAGACAGAGAGAAAATACAGGAGAGCGGTGGTGGCAGAGCAGCTGGAGTTTTTCCCGGTACAAAGTCCGTGCCGGGGAATATGTCAGTCCGACGAACGCGGGTATTGCCGCGGCTGTTTTCGTAGCCGGGATGAGCGCTTTAACTGGCAAAAGCTGACCGACGCGCAAAAGCAGGAGGTTCTGCGTCTGTGCCGCCAGCGTTTACTGCGTAAAATTCGCGCGACTAAGCAGGAACCGGCGGAAGAACCGCAGCAACCCTCACTGTTTTGACGATAAATATGCGTATACTCAGAACACTTTTTTGTCGAGGAAGCGTTTATGGTTCAGCGTATTGCTATGGCTCCGCAGGGGCCGGAATTTTCACGTTTTGTAATGGGCTACTGGCGTCTCATGGACTGGAAGATGTCCACCGACGCTTTGGTTGGCTTTATTGAGCAGCACCTGGATCTGGGGGTTACGACCGTCGACCACGCCGATATCTACGGCGATTATCAGTGTGAAGCCGCGTTTGGCGAAGCGCTTAAACGCGCCCCGCACCTGCGTAAGCGTATGGAAATCGTCAGCAAATGCGGTATTGCGACCAAGGCGCGCGCGGAAAATACTATTGGCCACTATATTACTGATCGCGACCATATTATTCTCAGCGCCGAGCAATCCCTGCGTAATCTGGCGACCGATCATCTCGATTTACTGCTGATTCACCGCCCGGATCCGCTGATGGATGCCGATGAGGTCGCTGAGGCTTTCCTCGCGTTACATCATAGTGGGAAAGTGCGCCACTTTGGGGTATCTAACTTTACGCCGGCGCAGTTTACACTTTTACAATCGCGCCTGCCTTTCACCCTGGCCACTAACCAGGTCGAGCTCTCGCCGGTACATCAGCCGCTGCTGCTTGACGGCACCCTCGATCAACTCCAGCAGTTGCGCATTCGCCCGATGGCCTGGTCGTGCCTCGGCGGCGGACGCCTGTTCAACGACGAAAGCTTCCAGCCGCTGCGTGACGAGCTGGCGCAAATCGCCCAGGAGCTCAACGCAGAAAGCATTGAGCAGGTGGTTTACGCCTGGGTATTGCGCTTGCCGTCGAAACCGCTGCCGATTATTGGCTCGGGGAAAATCGAGCGCGTGCGCTCAGCTATTGTGGCGGAAAAACTGCATATGACGCGCCAGCAGTGGTTCCGCATTCGTAAAGCGGCGCTGGGTTACGACGTCCCGTAAGCCAGATTAAGCCTCCGGATGCCGCTACCTGGTTTACACTTATCAGGGATACGGCTAATCCGGAGGTGTTATGCAACGATGTTTACTCGCTATTTTCACTCTCGCATTTTGCGCTGGCGCTCAGGCCGCCAGTGAAGATGTCTCCCTTAATCTTGTCACCAGCCAGAGCGTTGGCCAGGCCGTCGGCAGCGTTAAAATCACTGAAACCGACAGGGGTCTTGAGTTTACGCCTGATTTACGCGCGCTTCCGCCGGGCAAACACGGCTTTCATATCCACGCAGAAGGGAGCTGCCAACCGGCGATAAAAGACGGTAAGGCGGTCGCCGCTGGCGCGGCGGGCGGTCATTTCGACCCACAACATACCGGCAAACATGAAGGGCCATTAGGGGCAGGGCATCTCGGTGATCTTCCTTTGCTGGTGGTGAACGACGATGGCGTGGCTAACCAACCGGTTATTGCCCCGCGCCTGAAAACGCTCGCGGAAGTGAAGGGCAAAGCGCTGATGGTGCATGTCGGAGGCGATAATATGGCCGATAGCCCGCAGCCGCTGGGCGGCGGCGGCGAGCGTTTTGCCTGCGGGGTGATTAAGTAGTCCGTTCGGTAATGGTGCCGGCAATCGGCGCTTGTTCTAATTGCGATAGAGAGCAGTATAACCGCCAGATAATCGCCGCCAGCTCTTTAGCCGCCGGCTGATGATGGTGATTAAGGGTGTCGCAAATCCGCTGCAGTTCCAGCAACGTCGAGGCAAGTGGGCGTTGCTGGACGCCGCGTTCGCTCATGACGTCGCGTAGCAGGCTAATACACAAGTCGCGCACTTGTGAAAGCGGATCGGAGCGTGTCTCCCAATCACGTAGTTGCCACACGACATGCGAGCAGTTGAGCAGCACCACGCCCCAGCGCAGCAGCCAACGTCGCGTCAGTGCGTCCTGGCTGCTGCTTAACTGGCTAATGTGGTGGTACACCAGTGACTCAAATTCATGCTCGCTGTGCTGCGGGCGTCGGCTCAACTGATCGACAAAGTGACGCCGTAACGCACGAATATGGCGGCGGCTTTTCCGCGCATCCGAGCCGGGGCTGATAATCGCAAAGGCAAGCCACGCAAGACCGACACCAATGATTTTGCCGAGGTTATCATTAAGGAACGAGGCAAAATCGTAAACCGGAGGGTTGGTGACCGAAATAAACGATCCCATAAAGACGATTAACTGCCCCCACAGCCCTGCGAACTTCGGCATCTGGAGTTTCAATAACTGCATGGTGGTGAGCAGCGGGAAGAGAAACAGTAAAAACTGCCACAGGTCGGTTATCTGCACCATTAGGCCAAACTTCACCACAAAGCTGAACAGCGACAACAGCACCAGCGTACGCATCAATAAGGTGAGCGATTTAAAGGGCGAAGGCGATATCGAGTAGAGTACGCAGCTAATGGCGGCGAGGGTGAGCGCGGCGGCGCAGGCCTGCCATTGGGTGCTGATACCCCAGGCGCCCACGGCCACCAGCGCGCAGAAGGTCCGTAAGCCGTTCCATAACGCTTCCGCCTGATCGGTATGGCGCGACAGCGCGGGCGCCGAAGGGACATTGAACACCGTGATAGCGCTGGCGTTCTCGATGCGGCGGATCCAGCGGCTGCTTTCGAGATAGATACGACAGAAATAACGCAGCCGTTTCCAGAACGCCAGATGGCGATAGTCGGCGTTAGGGCCGGGGGCTAGCGGCACCAGAATTCGCGCCACGCTATAAACATTTGCGTGCGGATTGGCGAGCTCGCTAAGTAACGTTTCCAGCACCGCCCGCGTATTACCAGGCGCATCCGGCCAGTTCAATAACATTCGCCGCAGGCTGGAGATGACGCTGGTCATTCGCAACTGCTGATGCAGCAGATAATTCAGCAAGGGATTCTGTCGTCTGAAACGATAATGGCTCCAAAAGGCCTGGATACGCAGTAGATTCATAGTCAGGATCTGACCGATGACGCTTTCATGAGCGCTACGAATCGCATCGGTGGTTTCCGGCACCCACAGCAGGCTGGCATGCTCTAATAACCGGGAGTGCATATTCTTCAGTGCCGTCAGCAGCGTGACGCCATCCGAGGTACTGGGCAGGATCATCATCATGAATCCGCCGGACAATATCCCCACAATCACTTCACAGACCCGCGACTGAGCGATAGTCCACAGTTCATTCGCGTCGGTAACATTTATAACCGGGAAGGCGATGATTGCGCAGGTATAGCCCGCCAGTTGAAAAGCGTAGGCGACGTTATTGGTAAACATCGCGCAGGCCCAGGTACAGAGCGCAATCCAGGCTGAGATACTGAATAAGAATAGCCACGGGTCGTTAAGGGTATGGCCCGCCAGTAACAGGGCGGCGCAGGCGCCGAGCAGGCTGCCGGCGATACGGCCAAAACTCTTACTGATAACGCCGCCGACGGTCGGGAAGCTCACGACTGCGGCTGATGTCATTGCCCAGTAGGGCTCATCAAGATCCAGCGCATAGGCGATGCTAAGCGCCAGACACATGGCTATCCCATTGCGCAATGCGTAGCGCCATTGCGGGCGGCTGGCTTTAAACCACGGCAGTGATTGCCAGCGCAGAGCCTGCAACTTCATTATTGTCCGCCAATTGACACGGTACAGGTGGTACCTGAAACCAATGTGACATCCGCAGGGAGTTTATCGAACTCGATACGTACCGGTACGCGTTGCGCGAGGCGCACCCACGGAATATTGGGTTTAATATTAGCGACCAACGCCGAACCGCCTTCGACGCTCTGGTCGACGATAGCGCGGCCAATGCTGGAAACGTGACCCTGTAACGTTTGTTTGCTGCTGTAAAGAACGACCTGGGCGCTATCACCTTCGCGGATGTGACGTAGTTTGGTCTCTTCAAAATAACCCAGCACATAGAAAGAGTGGCTGTCGACAAGGGCAAATACGGGATGGCCGACGGAGGCATAGTCCCCGACCCGCGTTGACAAATTAGTTATCCAGCCATCAACCGGGGCTTTAACCACGGTTTGCGACAGCTGCCACTGCGCATGCTCCAGCGCGGCTTGCGCCACGCCAACGACCGCTTTAGCCGCCTCATAAGTCGTATTGGCGGTATTCAGCGCGGTATTGACGGTTTCCATATCTTCAGCGGAGATGAAGTTTTGCGACAGACTGCGGCGGCGAGTAACGTCGCTGGCGGCCTTGGTTTGCTCGGCTTTGGCTTTTGCCAGTTCCGCTTTGGCTTTTGCCAACTGAGCCTGAGCGTTTAGTACCGCAATGCGATAAGGCGTATCGTCAATACGGAACAGCACGTCGCCGGCGTTGACCAATTGGTTATCTTTAACATTCAACTGCAAAATAGTGCCGGAGACCTGCGGGGTGATGCCGACCTGTTCGGCGCGGATTTTACCGTCGCGGGTCCATGGCGACTGAGTGTAGTAGTTCCAGACCAGCCAGGCGGCGATGATTGCGCAGGCGGCGATAATTAAGGTTGAGAGATATTTTAGTTTCTTCATGAAATGAGCATCACAAGAGAGTCAGGAGAACCAGCGCCAGGCAAACGGCCAGCGCAAACAGGGAAAGGTCCATCAGCAGGGGATGCCAGATTTCGCCGGCGTACATCCAGTCGCGCAACTGACGATGAACTATTAGCCAAATAAAGAAACCAAGCACGACGGCTTTAAATAACGGGGGAAAATAGATAGAAGCGCCGAACACCAGGTCCTGTAGCGACAATCCGGGAGTGTTAAGACTCAGTTTCACAAGCAAAAATCCTTTGCCGTTGCAGGGATAATGTTCTTGGTGATGAATTAGTTCACATTGTAAATCATTGTTTTGAATTTAGTGAATCAAGTAATTCATTTGTTTTGGTAATTTAAATGCTGCACACTATTCTAAAAGCAGTATAATAACTTAGCAAGCTAATTATAAGGAGATGAAATTGGAATCGCCACTTGGTTCTGATCTGGCACGTTTGGTACGCGTTTGGCGCGCGCTGATCGACCATCGCCTGAAACCTCTGGAGTTAACGCAGACGCACTGGGTCACGCTGCATAACATTCATCAGCTACCTCCTGAGCAGTCGCAAATCCAGTTGGCCAAGGCAATTGGTATTGAACAGCCCTCTTTGGTGCGCACGCTGGATCAACTGGAGGAGAAAGGGCTTATTTCTCGCCAGACTTGTGCAAACGATCGCCGGGCGAAACGTATCAAGCTAACGGAAAAGGCTGAACCGCTGATCAACCAAATGGAAGACGTGATCGGCAAAACGCGTGATGAAATCCTTGCAGGTGTATCAAAGCAGGAAGTCGAAACGCTGCTCAACTTAATCCGTAAACTTGAAAACAATATCCTCGATCTTCAGGCTAAAGACTAGCCAGGAACAGGGCTCTGCGCTTGCAGAGCCCTTTCAATTATTTATTCTGCCAGACCACCACGCGATTGCGGCCACCGTTTTTCGCCGCGTACATAGCCGTATCCGCGCGCTTAACGCACTCTTCAGCCTCAATGAGTGAGCTTGTCGCCGTGTAGACACCCATACTAATGGTCATTTGTTCCGGCAGTGAATCCTGCCCGGCGCTGACCATCTGGCGAATTCGCTCGGCTATCGCCAGCGCATCATCAGCATCAGTATTTACCAACAACAGGGCAAACTCTTCGCCGCCGATGCGCGCGGCAATATCCTCACGACGGACATGGGTTTGTAATACGCTGGCGGCAAACTGAATCACCTTGTCACCCTGGACATGACCGTAGTTGTCGTTGATACGCTTAAAGTGATCGAGATCGCTGACGATGACGGAAAGCGGTTGTGCTGCTGAAGTATGCGGCAATAGTCCATTCAGCGTGTCGTAAAAGTAGCTGCGGTTGTACAGCCCGGTTAACGGGTCACGGATAGAGTTCTGATATGAATTGATGTATTTGTTGTTAGAGTCGCGATAGAGAAGAAAAACGTCGCTTAACAGGACGAACAGCATAAATAAGGTACTTAAGGTTTCGAACAGGCGCGCCTGATTCCAGGCGATAATATGCTGACTACCTGTCGCTGTGAGTAATACGTTTAGCGTAAATATATAGGCGGCACAGAAAAATGCGCCGCTGTACCAGAAGATATTACGTAGCCGGGTTAGCATAATCAATAATATCAACGTACATACCCAGGCTAAAAATAGCAGCCAGCCCATCCAGTTATGCCATAACGGAGTAAAAGTGCTGGTGATATCGTCGATAAAATCGATGCTTAATAACGGACTATTACTGGAGTGTAGCCAGGATAAAATAAGAATGGCGGCACTGAATAGAAAGCATACCGTCAGTATTATAGCATGTGCGCCAGCAGCCTGGTTAAGATGTTGGCGAAAACGATATATTATAATGGCAGTGATAAATAACACGGCCATCAGAATATTGCGGAACGAATAAAAAATCAGCGCGTCATTTTGTTTAACAATATATTCGCTGTTGCACAGTAGCCAGCCGGGATAGCTGCTCAGAGTGCCTAGCATCAACAGGGCAGAGCTGGCAAAAGCGAAGGCGATGGGCATCAGATACAGGCGGTTTTTATCACACCAATACTTCATGCTCATAAAACAGGAAATAGTAATGTGAAAAATCATTAATATTATTGTCAGTAAAGGGAAAAGCGGTGAAGAAGTCGTAGGGATACGATTAACAACTGAATTAGATAATAAATCGATCGTAATAATTGCCAGGCTGCAGGCAATAATATAAGCAAATAAGCGGTGTGATAACCGGTTTAGTTTCAGAGGCACAGGCAAACTCCCGCGATAAAAGGGCGGATAAAAACGACGTGCAGGTCGCTAAATGAGAAAGACCACTTCAGGCTAACGAATTAATCAACGGAAAATATTGCGCAAACGCAAGTTGTCGCGGAGAAATATCAATAAAATTGATATATGTATGATAAATTATTTGGAGCTAAATAATAATTATGAGGGATTAATGCGGCCAATAAAGGCCGCATTAGAGAGGCTTAACGCGGGGAAACCGTCACTTGACTGCCGCTGCCGGCAATGGCTACGCGCTGGCCGACGGAGAATGGGGTGTTACCCTGTTTCTGAACCACCATGATGGTGTTACCGTCATCTTTACGGATTTCCAGCTCAACGCCCTGCGTTTTGTTCATCGCGCCCTGTACGCCCTGACCGGCTACGCCACCGGCAACCGCGCCTGCAGCGGTTGCAAGAGAACGACCAGTACCGCCACCGATGGTATTACCAAGGAAGCCACCGAGTACCGCGCCGCCAATCGCGCCGATGGCATTGCTGTCATCACCGCTTTGGATCTGGACCGCACGGGTATGTACGATGGTACCGTAGGTCACGCTTTGCACCTGCTTGGCTTCTGAGGCTGTGTAAACATCGCCGGATAGGCCACTGCTGCTGACGCAACCCGCCAGGGTTAAGCCAATCATCGAGACAGCCAAAACACGTAAAATCATCTATGAATCTCCTGTGTACCAAAATGTTCCAGTGAACTTCCATGTGGTCAATTATATGGCATTTAAGCGTTCGCTGGCATAGCTTCCTTATGGACCGTTTAAAAATAATAAGGTTCGCTTTAACGACGGATAAACGTAAGTACTTTACCTAACAAATTCTTGCGGCAGAACTATTGTTAAAAAGTATTAGTGCGCCATAGCATTGAACGCTGCTTTATGATGCACTGATGGTACTGCAAAAGTCATGGAATGAGGGTAGGCGTATGAAATCAGGTCGTTTTATTGGCGTAATGTCTGGCACCAGCCTTGATGGCGTTGATGTTGTTCTGGCGGCAATAAATGAAAACATAGTGGCGCAGCAGGCGAGCCTCTCGTACCCCATCCCGGTCAATCTGAAAGAAGATATTTTAGCGATTTGCCAGGGGCAGCAGCTGACCTTGTCGCAACTGGGGCGACTCGATACCCGTTTGGGCCGGCTATTTTCTGACGCAGTATTAGCGCTGATGCGCCAGCAGAATCTTCAACCTGAGGATATCGTCGCTATCGGTTGCCATGGCCAGACGGTGTGGCATGAGCCGACCGGCGATGCGCCGCACACGATGCAAATAGGCGATAACAATCAGATCGCAGCGCATACCGGCGTGACCGTGGTGGGGGATTTCCGCCGTCGCGATATGGCGCTTGGCGGCCAGGGCGCGCCGCTAGTCCCTGCCTTCCATCAGGCTCTGTTGGCGCACCCGGTTGAAAGGCGCATGGTGCTTAACATCGGCGGCATAGCCAACCTTTCCTTGCTGGTACCGGGGCAGCCGGTACGCGGTTACGACACCGGGCCGGGAAATATGCTGATGGACGCCTGGATCTGGCGCCAGTGTGGTAAACCCTACGATAAAGACGCGCAATGGGCCAGTGAAGGCAAAGTCTTGCTACCGCTGCTGCAGGATATGCTTAGCGACCCGTGGTTCGCGTTACCCGCGCCGAAGAGCACCGGTCGCGAGTATTTCAATTATGGTTGGCTGGAAAAACATCTGGCGCGCTACGCCAATCTGCGAGGGCAGGATGTTCAGGCTACGCTGACAGAACTGACCGCAGTGACTATCAGTGAGCAGGTTTTGTTAAGCGGCGGCTGCGAGCGTTTGTTAGTTTGCGGCGGCGGGGCGCGAAATCCGCTGTTGATGGCGCGTCTGGCGGCGCTGCTGCCAGGTACTGAAGTCACGACCACCGATGACGCCGGCATCAGCGGCGACGATATGGAAGCGTTGGCCTTTGCGTGGCTGGCATGGCGTACGCTTGCTGGCCTGCCGGGTAATCTTCCTTCCGTTACCGGCGCCAGCGAAGCGACCATTCTTGGCGCCATCTATCCCGCGAATCGAGCGCAGAATCAGAGTTAACTGAAGTCGCTATTTTTTATTTACCGGTAAACTGGACGAAATTCCGGGAGGGCGGTTTGCTCTCCTGACCGGGAAAGTCGAAGGCATACTCATGAAAAAAATTCTTATTGCGGTAGTCCCTTTCATGCTGGCAGGGTGTAGCTATTACAACCAATTCGTTGAACGGATGCAGACCGACACCCTTGAATATCAGTGCGATCAAAAACCGTTGACTGTCCATCTGAACAACGCGCGTCAGCAGGTAAGCTTTATCTATGATAATCAGCAATTAAACCTGACCCAGGGGCTGTCGGCTTCCGGGGCTCGTTATACTGATGGCGTTTATGTCTTCTGGTCGAAGGGCGACAGCGCCACCGTTTATAAGCGCGACCGCGTCGTACTGGACAACTGCCAGTTGCAGACCGCGAAACGTTGAGATTTCCGTAGCGGGGGCGCACAATAACGCCACCCTATGACAACGATCTCAATGGTTATGTCTGATAACGACGAATTGCAGCAAATCGCGCATCTGCGCCGTGAATACACCCGTGGCGGCCTTCGTCGCCACGATCTTCCCGCTGAACCCCTGACGTTATTTGAACGTTGGTTGCGTCAGGCCTGCGACGCTAAGCTTGCCGACCCGACGGCAATGGTGGTCGCGACCGTTGATGAAAACGGCCAGCCCTATCAACGCATCGTATTGTTAAAGCACTATGACGAAAAAGGGTTGGTGTTTTATACCAACCTGGGTAGTCGCAAAGCACATCAAATCGAAAAAAATCCCCATATCAGCCTGCTGTTTCCCTGGCATATGCTGGAGCGGCAGGTGATGGTAATAGGTCAGGCAGAGCGTCTGTCGACGCTGGAAGTGGTTAAGTATTTCCACAGCCGGCCGCGCGATAGCCAGATCGGCGCCTGGGTCTCCCAACAGTCCAGCCGTATCTCCGCGCGTGGGATCCTGGAAAGTAAATTCCTTGAGCTGAAACAGAAATTCCAGCAAGGCGAAGTGCCGTTGCCGAGTTTCTGGGGCGGCTTCCGCGTCAGCATCGAACAGATGGAGTTCTGGCAGGGCGGCGAACATCGTCTACACGACCGCTTTTTATACCAGCGGCAAAATGATGGCTGGCAAATCGACCGTCTGGCGCCATAAAGGACGCAAAATGTTGTTTTAAGCGCTGGTGCTACGTGCTCCGGCGCTTTATTCTATGTACCTTTCGCGTCTGGCGAAAAGTCGTGTACCGGCAAAGGTGCAGTCGTTTATACATGGAGAATTTGATGGCAAGCAGTAACTTGATTAAACAATTGCAAGAGCGGGGGCTGGTAGCCCAGGTGACGGACGAAGAAGCGTTAGCAGAGCGACTGGCGCAAGGCCCGATCGCGCTCTATTGCGGCTTCGATCCTACCGCTGACAGCTTGCACTTGGGGCATCTTGTTCCATTGTTATGCCTGAAACGCTTCCAGCAGGCAGGCCACAAGCCTGTGGCGCTGGTGGGCGGCGCGACCGGTCTGATTGGCGACCCGAGCTTCAAAGCCGCTGAGCGTAAACTCAATACCGAAGATACCGTGCAGCAGTGGGTGGACAAAATCCGTAAACAGGTTGCGCCATTCCTCGATTTCAACTGCGGCGACAACTCGGCGATTGCCGCGAATAACTACGACTGGTTCGGCGGCATGAACGTGCTGACCTTCCTGCGTGACATCGGTAAGCACTTCTCTGTGAACCAGATGATCAACAAAGAAGCGGTGAAGCAGCGTCTGAACCGTGACGATCAGGGTATCTCTTTCACCGAGTTTTCCTATAACCTGCTGCAGGGTTATGACTTTGCCTGCCTGAATAAACTGCACGGCGTGGCGCTACAAATCGGCGGCTCCGACCAGTGGGGCAACATCACATCTGGTATCGACCTTACTCGTCGTTTGCACCAGAATCAGGTCTTCGGTTTGACCGTTCCGCTGATCACCAAGGCCGATGGCACCAAGTTCGGTAAAACCGAAGGCGGCGCGGTATGGCTGGATCCGAAGAAAACCAGCCCGTACAAATTCTACCAGTTCTGGATCAACACCGCGGATGCGGACGTTTATCGCTTCCTGAAGTTCTTCACCTTCATGGACATTGCAGAGATCAATGCGCTGGAAGAAGAAGATAAGAACAGCGGTAAGGCGCCGCGTGCGCAGTACGTGCTGGCAGAGCAGGTGACGCGTCTGGTCCACGGCGAAGAAGGCCTGGAAGCAGCGAAACGTATTACTGAAAGCCTGTTCAATGGCAATCTGAGCGACCTGAGCGAAGCGGATTTTGAACAGCTGGCGCAAGACGGCGTGCCGATGATCGAAATGGAAAAGGGCGCCGATCTTCTGCAAGCGCTGGTAGATTCCGAGCTGCAGCCGTCCCGCGGCCAGGCGCGTAAAACCGTAGCCTCCAACGCGGTGACCATTAACGGTGAAAAACAGTCCGATCCGGAATATGTATTCAGCGATAGCGACCGCCTGTTCGGCCGCTATACCTTACTGCGTCGCGGTAAGAAGAATTACTGCCTGATCTGCTGGAAATAAAAAATAAAACCAGGGCGTGGGAAACCACGCCCTTTTTCTTTTTAGGGTTGTGGTAAGAAAATGAAGAACATCCTCGCCATTCAGTCTCACGTTGTGTTTGGCCATGCGGGCAACAGCGCCGCTGAATTTCCGATGCGCCGTCTCGGCGCCAACGTCTGGCCCCTCAATACCGTACAGTTCTCCAACCATACGCAATACGGCAAATGGACCGGCTGCGTCATGCCGCCTTCGCATTTGACCGAAATCGTGCAGGGGATTGCCGACATCGATAAGCTGCAGAGCTGTGATGCGGTACTGAGCGGCTATTTGGGTTCCGCCGAGCAGGGCGAACATATTCTCGGCATCGTGCGTCAGGTTAAAGCGGCGAATCCGGCAGCGAAATATTTTTGCGATCCGGTGATGGGCCACCCGGAAAAAGGCTGTATCGTCGCCCCTGGGGTGGCTGAATTCCACGTACGCTATGCGCTGCCGGCCAGCGATATCATCGCGCCGAATCTTGTCGAGCTGGAGATCCTGTGCGGCCATCCGGTTGCTAACGTTGACGAAGCCGTTAGCGCGGCGCGTGAGCTGATAGCGCAAGGGCCGCAGGTCGTGCTGGTGAAGCATCTGGCGCGGGCGGGGATGAGTATGGATCGCTTTGAGATGTTGCTGGTGACAGCGGATGAAGCCTGGCATATCAGTCGCCCGCTGGTCGATTTTGGCAGCCGTCAGCCGGTCGGCGTGGGCGATGTGAGCAGCGGCCTGCTGCTGGTTAAGCTACTGCAGGGCGCCAGCCTGCGCGACGCCCTTGAGCACGTCACTGCGGCAGTGTATGAAATCATGCTGGCAACCAAAAATATGCAGGAGTATGAACTGCAGGTGGTGGCGGCGCAGGACCGCATCGCCAAACCGGAACATTACTTCAGCGCAACGCAACTGTAAGCGCGATGGCATGCCCGCTTGCGGGCATGCCGATGATTTACTTCAGACCTTCCGCCGACAGCGCCGCCGCAACGGACGGACGCGCCGCGACATGCGCCATCCAGGCGCCAATATTAGCGTAAGCTTCCATATTCAGTTTCACCGCATAGCCCCAGCGCAGGACCGTAAACAGGTAGCCATCGGCGATGGTGAAGCGATGCCCATTCAACCACTGTTTATCCTGTAGCGCCTCATCGACATACTGCAGCTTTTTCTCCAGCAGGGCGCGCACCGTTGGCTTGTAGTCTTCCGGGGTGTCCGGACGGAACAGCGGAGTAAAGCCTTTATGTAGTTCGGTGGCGACGTAATTCAGCCATTCCAGCGTCTGATAGCGGGCAATGGTGCCCACTGGCGCCAGCAGCTGGCGGTCGGGCACGCGGTCGGCAATATACTGCATGATGGCCACACCCTCGGTCAGCAGCACTTCATCGTCAAGCAGCAGCGCGGGAACCTGACCCTTAGGATTAATCAGCAGGTAGTCATCGCCGTTTTCGAGGCGTTTCTTCGCCAGGTCGACGCTATCGATGGTAAAGTCGAGGCCGCTTTCGCGCAGGGCGATATGAGAGGCAAGGGAACAGGCGCCGGGCTTGTAGAACAGTTTCATCAGTAACTCCTCGTGGCTGCAGTTTCCTGTATGTTAGTCCCCCGTGGGGCAAAAAAAAAGCCGCTAACAAACGTTAGCGGCCTAAATTTATTGGTTTTCCCGGAGCATTTAAGCGGTTGCGGTTTCGCGCGCTTTGGCGACAGCGTCGTCGTCCAGCGTCATACGGTTTAGCTTCGGCGCGGTCAGCAGCATCAGGAAGGCGATGACTGCGGTCGCGATACCAATTTGCAGGAACACGTGGCCGTAAACATTCAGAGAAACCAGCGGGTCGGTCACGTTTTCCGGTACTGCCATCAGGTTAGCGATTTTACCTGCAATGATGGCGGCGCCTGCGGTGGTCAGGAACCAGCTACCCATGATGAAGCCCATCAGACGTTGCGGTACCAGTTGAGCAACCATCGCCAGGCCGAGGCCGGAAATCATCAGTTCACCGATACTCTGCAGCGCGTAACTGAGGATCAACCAGTTGACGGAGACGATACCGGCATCGCTGGCGAATTTGGTACCCAGCGGCAGCACCAGGAAAGCGCCGGAGCACAGCACCATACCGATGGCGAACTTATGCGGCATCGGCAGGCGGTCACCCATCTTGTTATAAATCGCGGCCAGAATCGGGCTACCAATCATAATCCAGAACGGGTTCAGCGCCTGATACTGCTCAGGTTCGAACGCGATACCCAGAATCGAGTGCTCAACGTTACGGATCGCGAAGAAGTTCAGCGAGGTTGGCATCTGGCTGTACAGTACGAAGAATACAATCGCTTCAACCATCAGCAGGAAAGCAACGATCATTTTACGACGCGCCGCGCCCTGCAGCGCCATGGCTTCTTTAGCGAAGATGATAACGATGCCCAGCGCAATGACGCCCAGCGCCATACGTGCGATGCCCTGATTGTGCAGCAGCCAGGTGGCAATAGCGACCAGCACTACCACGCCGACGATGGTCGCCAGCAGTTTGCCGACATGCACCGGAGCGAAGTCAGGTTTGGAACCGTACTGTTTAACCCACTTCTGGCAGAAGGCGAAGTTAACCACGGTGATCAACATGCCCACGACGCTCAGCGCGAACGCCACGCTCCAGCCGAACTTCGCTGCCAGCCACGGCGTGGCCAGCATAGAGAAGAAGGAACCGATATTGACGGACATATAGTACATGGTAAATGCACCGTCCAGACGCGGGTCGTTCTTGTCATAACAGGTGGAGAGCAGGGAAGACGGGTTAGCTTTGAACAAGCCGTTACCGACGGCGATAGTCGCCATACCCATATAGACGATGGCGGCATCGTGACCGGACCAGGCAACCAGCGCATAGCCGATAGCCAGAACAATCGCGCCAAGCATGATGACGCGTTTGGTGCCAAGCACCTTGTCGCCGAGCCATCCGCCGATAGCGACCAGGCCATAAACCAGTGCACTAAAGGAAGAGAACAGGGTGATAGAATCCGCTTCCGACATACCCAGCTGTTTTACCAGGTAAACGGCCATGATCCCTTGCAGGCCGTAATAACCAAAACGCTCCCATAACTCAATGGAGAAGATGAGATAAAACGCTCTTGGTTGTTTGAAAGCGTTCAAACTCACGCTTTCTGCTGGTTTATTGTTTGCAGTTGACACATATACCTCTTTTTTTACATCCCATATTAACGGGGGCTGTTTGGGGCGCAATCCCGGAGGACCGCCGCCTTTATAGTTATTCTTGGAGGGAAAACGGCAAGTAATGTTCACTATCCTGCCTCATCAGGCAATAGCTTTGTAATACTCTGTTACACATAACTAAGCCACTATAATTAGCCAGTCATATAAATGTTATACAGAGTTAAATTTCACCTTTTCGTTAAACCTGATATTTTAATCTGCGCCGGGCGGCCATCGTGGGGATAAAGGCGATATATTCTGCTTTTTGACCTTGAAGGCAGTGGGATGGCCTATATTCCTAAAAATAAGCAGGCTATTCTCCTGGTGACTGAGGCTCTGATATTGAAATTGCTGTCTTTTTGCAGCATTTTTGCAACAGTAATTTAACGCCGAGTTGCGTGGATGATCTTGATCACAAATACATAGAAAATTTTCAGCGGTAAAAAACGATTGCGCTGATTGCTGGTTATATAACCGCATAATTATCCATCTAAATGGCAAAAATATGGAGTCATTGTCGGTGTGATTGATGAAAAATAGAACCATAACCACAGGTTAGGTTATGGATCCGGGCGATCGTTGGTGAAAATAGCGGTGACTGACGAGGACGGTAATATTCAGCAGATATGCAAAAATCAGGACTCAACCTTCTCTTTATACTCGCACAAATCTTCTATCAGGCAGGAACCGCAGCGCGGTTTTCGCGCGACGCAAGTGTAACGGCCGTGAAGAATAAGCCAGTGGTGACAGTCAACTTTAAACTCCGCCGGAACCACCTTTAACAACTTTTCTTCGACTTGTTCAACGTTCTTACCGGGAGCAAATTGTGTCCGATTGCAAACGCGGAAGATATGGGTGTCGACGGCAATAGTCGGCCAGCCAAAAGCGGTATTCAGCACGACATTGGCGGTCTTACGACCGACTCCTGGTAGCGCTTCCAGCGCCGCCCGGTCTTCCGGCACCTCACCGTTATGTTTCTCCAGTAAGATGCGGCAGGTCTTAATGACGTTTTCGGCTTTACTATTAAACAAACCAATGGTTTTGATATAGGACTTCACGCCGTCAACGCCAAGCTCCAGCATCGCCGCCGGCGTATTGGCGACCGGATAGAGCTTCGCAGTAGCTTTGTTGACGCTAACATCAGTGGCCTGCGCTGACAGCAGCACCGCAATAAGTAGCTCGAACGGTGACGTGAAATTGAGTTCAGTGGTTGGGTGCGGGTCGTTATCCCGCAGCCTGGTCAGGATCTCCAGGCGTTTGGCTTTATTCATCTTACGCTTTCCCTGTCACATCAGTTGGGGCGACGGAGACGGCCTGCGCCGCTTTCGCCTTACGCTGCTTAGTACGCTCATCGATGAGGTATTTTACCGCCAGCATCATACCGAGGCCAATGAAAGCGCCAGGCGGTAGCATCGCCAGCAGGAACGGCGTATCGGTATGGAAAACTTCAATGCGCAGGACTTTCGCCCAACTGCCTAATAAGCTATCGGCGCCATCAAACAGCGTGCCATTACCGATTATTTCGCGCAGCGACCCCAGCACAAACATGGCGCAGGTCGCGCCCATACCAATGGAAAAACCATCGAGCGCCGACAGCGCCGGTCCTTTTTTGGCGGCGAACGCTTCGGCGCGCCCCACCACGATACAGTTAGTCACGATAAGCGGAATGAAGATACCCAGCGATTGATACAGGCCGAAAGCGTAGGCGTTGATAAGCATTTGTACCACGCTGACTACCGAGGCGATAATCATCACGTAGATCGGAATACGGATCTCCGCCGGTGTCCAACGGCGCAGGCTGGAAATGGTGAGGTTGGTGAGCGTCAGCACCAGCGTGGTCGCCAGACCGAGACCCAGGGCATTGGTAGCCGTCGAGGTAACCGCAAGCAGGGGACACATCCCCAGCAGCTGGACCAGCGCCGAGTTATTCTTCCACAACCCTTGAACAATGACGTCTTTTACTTCGCTCATGGCTTAGTCTCCGCAGGCGGTGAATTCAGGGATCTGCGCGGGCAGCGTTTGCGCATACAGACCCGCGCGTTTAACGGCATTTACCACCGCGCGCGGGGTAATGGTCGCGCCGGTGAATTGGTCGAAATCGCCACCGTCTTTTTTCACCGCCCAGTGGCTATCATTTTGACCATGGATAACCTTGCCGCTGAAGTGGGTGATCCAGTCAGAAATACGCAGTTCGATCTTATCACCGAGCCCAGGTGTTTCATGATGCTCGGTGACACGTGAACCGAGAACGGTGCCTTTAAAGTCGGCTGCTACCAGCAGTTGAATCGCCCCGGAATAACCATCTGGCGCCGTGGCTTCCATCACCGCGCCGACCGGCGCATCGTTCAGCTTTGCAATCCATACTTTATGCTGACCTTTGCCTAACTGCGGCGCGGTCACCAGATAACAGCTTTGCAGCAGGTCGTTATTATAACTCTCCGCTGGCAGGACCTGATCGAACAGGGCCTTTTGCTGCAGCGCGGCCTGCTGCTCGATGGTGTTTTTGGTTAACTCATTGATGGCGGCCGTTAGTCCGGTAGAGCCAGCGGCAAAGAGCGCCAGCGTGATGCCGTGTTTACGCATGCTTTTTAACATGACGACTCCTTAACGGTGGCCATACACGCGCGGACGCGTGTAGTAGTCAATCAATGGGACGGTTATATTCGCCAGCAGCACGGCAAAGGCGACGCCGTCCGGATAACCGCCGAAGCTGCGGATCAGCCACACCAGTAAACCTGCCAGCGCGCCGAAAATCAGGCGTCCGCGGTTGGTGGTGGATGCCGTCACCGGATCGGTAAGGATAAAGAACGCCCCGAGCATGGTGGCGCCGGAAAGCAGATGCATTTGCGGCGATGCCAGGCTTTCCGGCGAGAAAATCCAGCCGAGAGTGGCGCAGACGGCAAGGCTTAGCAGGAAGCTCACCGGGATATGCCAGCGAATGGTTTTTTGCCAAAGCAGGAACAGACCGCCAGCCAGCCAGGCGAGGTTAACCCATTGCCAGCCAAGGCCAGCCAGTTGGCCGCCGTAAATTGGATATTGCAGGATCTCTTTTGCGCTGTGCCCGGCATGAAGCGAAGTCTTAAATGTATCCAGCGGCGTGGCCTGGCTGATACCGTCGATTCCCATGCGCAGGCTGTTCATATCGCCGCCGCTAGCGGTATGGCCGCTGAAAATGACCTGCAGCGCATCCATAAAGCCAGGAACCTGAGCGGCAATTTCGTGCGGCGGTAACCAGGAGGTCATCTGCACCGGGAAAGAGATTAGCAGAACGACATAGCCGATCATTGCCGGGTTAAAGGGGTTATGTCCTAATCCGCCGTACAGTTGCTTGGCAATCACCACCGCAAAGGCGGTGCCCAACACCACCATCCACCACGGCGCCAGCGGCGGAATACTCACGGCCAACAACAGCCCGGTCAGCAGGGCAGAGTTATCCGCAAGGGTTGCCGCGATATTCTGTTTGCGCAACTTGAGAATAGCCGCTTCGGTTCCCCATGCGGTGAAGGCCGCGAGGATAATCTGCAACAGGGTACCCCAGCCGAAAAACCAGCTCTGGACGGCAATGCCAGGGATCGCCGCCAGCAGCACCAGGAGCATAATTCGCGAGGTCTGGCGCTGGTTGTGGGTATAAGGGGAGCTTGCGATTCTGAAAACCATTTATTCCTCGTTAACTGCCTGCTGTGTTGCTTTACGTGCCTGAACGCGAGCGATAGCTGCCGCGACAGCCGCTTTACGCGGATCGTCATTGGCGGCGTCCGGCGCGGTTTGTTGTTCTGCTTGTTGGGCGGCTTTACGCGCCTTGGCGCGGGCGATAGCGGCCTCAACGGCGGCTTTACGCGGATCGATCGCGGGCGCAGCCTCAACCGTGGTTTCACTTTCGGCAGAGGGAGCGGCGTTTTCAACCTGCTGCGCGGCTTTACGCGCTTTGGCGCGAGCGATAGCGGCTTCAACGGCGGCTTTGCGCGGATCGACCGCGGGCGCAGCTTCAGCCGTGGTTTCACTTTCGGCAGAGGGAGCGGCGTTTTCACCCTGGTGCGCGGCTTTGCGCGCTTTGGCGCGGGCGATGGCGGCCTCAACGGCGGCTTTACGCGGATCGACCGCGGGCGCAGCTTCAGCGGTAGTTTCACTTTCGGCAGAGGGAGCGGCGTTTTCAACCTGCTGCGCGGCTTTACGCGCTTTGGCGCGGGCGATAGCGGCCTCAACGGCGGCTTTACGCGGATCGCTTGCATCGGTTGTCGATTCAACAGCGGCTTGCTGTTCAGCTTTGCGCGCCCGGGCCTCGGCTTTACGCGCTTCGCGGGCGGCAATCGCTTCGCTGTTGTCTGGTTTGCTGCCGGATTGAATAACAATCGGCTGCGCCGCATCACGCTGCTTATCACGCACGCGGGCCAACGCGGCGTTAATGGCATCCTGATCTTTCGCCGCCGGTTGTACGGCTGCTTTTTTGTGCCGCTCCTGGCGCGCGGCTTTTTCACGTTCAAGACGCGCCTGTCGCGCTTCAAACCGAGCTTTCGCCTCGGCGGCGCGCTGTTCTTCCTGACGGATGGCGGCAATTTCCGCTTTTTCCTGGCGGAAGTATTGCACCAGCGGAATATTACTCGGACAGACCCAGGCGCAGGCGCCGCATTCGATGCAGTCGGCTAAGTTATGGGTAGTGGCTTTGTCGTGCTGCTGGCCTTTACTGAACCAATACAGCTGCTGGGGGAGGAGATCTGCCGGGCAGGCATCAGCGCAAGCGCTACAGCGGATACAGCCTTGCTCTTCCTGTGTTTCGCCCATCTCAGTTACCGACGGAGCCAGCAGACAGTTAGTGATTTTCACGACCGGAACGTCGAGCCAGGGCAGAGTGAAGCCCATCAACGGGCCGCCCATGATGACCATCGGCTCGGCGCTGGCGCAGAAACCGGCATCGCTCAGAAGATGGCGCACCGGCGTACCGAGGCGCGCCCAAACGTTGCCCGGCCGGCTAATCGCTTCGCCAGTTAACGTGACGACGCGCTCGGTTAACGGCTCGCCGTCGATCACCGCGCGTTTAACAGCATAAGCGGTGCCAACGTTCTGCATCAGGACGCCAATATCGGAGGAGCGGCCGCCATGCGGCACCTGCTTACCGGTGAGAATTTGCGTAAGTTGCTTCGCGCCGCCGGAGGGATATTTGGTTGGAATCACCCGCAGCGCTATGCCGTGGGCATCGGATAACACCGCGCGCAGCATCGAAATGGCCTGCGGTTTGTTATCTTCGATACCAATCAGCACCTGTTTGGGTTGCAGAATATGCGCAAGGATGCGGATCCCTTCAACAACCTGCGCCGCGCAATCCTGCATCAGGCGATCGTCTGCGGTGATATAGGGTTCGCATTCTGCAGCATTGATAATCAGGGTATCGATTTTATCGCCGCCGCCGCGCAGTTTTGTTCCCGTGGGGAAGCCGGCGCCGCCGAGTCCGGCGACGCCAAACTGGTGAATACGCTCGATCAGCTCTTCACGCGACTTGTTGTGGTAGTCGCTCCAGCCGTCGCGCTCGATCCAGCAGTCTTCGCCATCGGCGTCGATAATAACGCTGAGTTCCGCCAGCGCGGAAGGGTGGGCGGTGGAATGGGGGGCAATAGCCGTCACCGTTCCGGAAGTCGGGGCATGAACCGGCAGCATCCTGCCAAAGCCGCGGGTTAACGGCTGACCGCGCAAAACTTTGTCGCCCGGTTGTACGCACAGTTCGCCTTCAGCACCGATATGCTGCTTCAGCGGAATGACAAAACGCTGCGGCAGAGGAACCTGACGCAGCGGCGTGCCGTTGGACTGAGTTTTCATTTCCGGCGGATGAATACCGCCGTTGAAGTCCCAGATCTTGTCTTTTCGGAAAGCGGAAAATAACTTAAACATGTTGTTCCACAGGAATATTGCGTACCGGGATGGCCTGCAGGTCCCATTTCCAGGTTTCGGTGGTCTGAGCGACTGGACGCAGGTCAATACACTGAGTCGGGCAGGGGGCAACGCAGAGATTACAGCCGGTGCACAGGTCGCTCATCACCGTATGCATGGCGCGGGTCGCGCCAACGATGGCATCAACCGGGCAGGCCTGAATACATTTGGTGCAGCCAATGCAGTTGGCTTCATCAATCACCGCCAACATGCGAACCGGCTCTTGCTGCTGCTCATCGCCGTCAATAGGCTGCGGGTCGACGTTCAATAATGCGGCGATTTTTAACATGACCGCTTCACCGCCGGGGGCGCAGCGGTTGATTTTTTCACCCTGAGTGCCCACGGCTTCCGCGTAGGGACGGCAGCCAGGAAAGCCGCACTGGCCGCATTGACTTTGCGGCAGCAACTCATCAATTTTTTCTACCACCGGGTCGTCTTCCACCGCAAAACGGCGCGACGCGTACCCCAGTATTAAGCCGAAAATCAGCCCGAGCAGGCTGATGGCGATCACGGCTATCCAGACAGCGCTCATTACAACTTCACCAAACCACTAAAGCCCATAAATGCCAGCGACATTAATCCAGCGGTCACCAGCGCAATCGCGTTACCGCGAAACGGCGCGGGAACATCGGCAACCACCAGACGTTCGCGAATCGCGGCGAATAACACCATCACCAGCGAGAAACCAACGGCGGCGGCGAAACCGTACAGCGCGGACTGCAGGAAATTATGCCCGAGGTTAATATTCAGCAATGCCACGCCCAGCACCGCGCAGTTGGTGGTGATTAACGGCAGGAAGATCCCCAGCAGGCGATACAGCGCCGGACTGGTTTTACGTACCACCATCTCGGTAAATTGCACCACCACCGCGATGACCAGGATAAAGGCCAGGGTGCGCAGATAAACAAGGTTCAGCGGGATAAGGATCCAGGTATCAATCAACCAGGCGCAAATTGAGGCCAGCGTCATCACAAAGGTGGTGGCCAGTCCCATCCCCATAGCGGTTTCCAGCTTTTTGGAAACCCCCATAAACGGGCACAATCCAAGAAACTTCACCAGCACGAAGTTATTAACAAGGACAGTACCGACAAAGAGCAGTAAATAATCAGCCATTATTGGACCTGAAACGAAAAAAAGCCGCCTATTATCGAATAAATCGATACCGGCGACAACAGGTGAACTGTGTGGTTATTACGGATTGACGAAGGTCCGCTTAACCCGCGCAGAGCGTCGAAAATAGGGCGCAAACAGTGCCGCAGCGAGCAACGGAAACAGCAGCTGGCGCATGGCCAGAAGATCCGAAATCGGCGAAAAAGCGAACGCCTTAATCGCCAGCAGCAGAGAAATAAGCAGCCAGATAATGTAGTGTTTGGGTACCACCGCGCGGCGTTTGAAAAACGCTATCGTCAGCCACAGGGTATAATACCACATCGCGACGGCGAACAGCAGCGAAGCTAGCCAGAGCGCCAGATGGCCAAAGCTCATGGCTTTCAGCAATGCCCAGGTCTGCGGCGCCATCAGCGCATTCGCGTACAGTATTAATGATAAGGAGGTGCTGAGCAACGCGAGCAGTAACCACGCCAGCGGCGCCAGTAGCCATCCGCCGATACGTTCTGCAGATTGAGAGGACATCCTAACCCCCGGATTCAACGCCAGTTAGTTAATTTCAGGGCGGGAAGTATAAGCAACTGGCGTGAATGATAACAGTCTTTATTGCACGTAACGCCACACCGACTTCGGCACCTGGCCTACATCGAACAGTTTTCCGCCAGAGACTAACTCGGCGCGGCGGTGATCGGCGGCGCGATACATGTTGACGATTTCATTGGTGTCAGAGAGAGAATAGTTAAGATGATCAAAAAGTTTTTCCAGGCTTTCCAGCGAACTAATTTTGCGGAATTTTAATAAATAATCCTGTACGGTCATTTGTGTATCCATTTAATAATCGGAATTAAGTCGAATATTACCAATTTTCTGTAAACCGTGTTTCAACTAACAGCGCCTTCTTGATGGGCCGGCGGAATTATTTCGGTTGCCAATACTAAAAACAAGAACTGATTAGGATCCTGGCATCGTAAAAAGAAATTTAAGAATATTCTACAACCAGATCAGGCGCCGGACGGCGCCTGAGGGAGGAAGATTAACGCTGTTCGCCTCGGCTGGCAATAACGTTTTGGTACCAGAAATAACTCTTTTTTCGTTTGCGAGCGCGGTTCTGCTGGTGATCGACGTAGACAAAGCCATACTGCTTCTGATAGCCGTTGAGCCAGCTTAGCAGGTCAATAAAGGACCATGGGTAAAAACCGCGGACATCCGCACCTAATGCTATTGCCTTTTCCAGCGCATTAATGTGGCTACTCAGATAGTCAATTCGCGGATCGTCGACTATTTCACCGTCAATAATCGGATCTTTCGCCCCCAAACCATTTTCGGTGATATAGATTGGGATATCGCCGTAACGCTCTTTTATCATCATGATGCCGTCGGTTAATCCCTGCGGCCAAATTTCCCAACCCCATTCGGTATAAGTACTTTGCGGATTGCGGACAAAATAAAATAATCCATCCACGCCGGACTCGCCAACGCCTGGAGCATCCTGCGGCGTGGCGGAGACCGTCTCCCGACGATAATAATTCAGGCCGATAAAATCGCAGCGGTTTTCCCTGAGCAGCGCGTCGTCGCCCGGTGCGAAGCGCGGTACGTTCCACAGCGCCTGAGCCTGTTGAAGCAAAGCGTCTGGATAGGCGCCTTTGAGTACCGGATCGTATAGCCAGTGGGTATGGATAGCATCGGCCAACGCGGTGGCCTCAATGTCCTCGGCGCTTTGCGTCAACGGCGTATGGGGCTGCAGTACGTTAACGAAACCAATCTGGCCGTTAATGTTCATGTCACGGAAGGTCTTAACGGCCAGCGCGTGGGCGATAAAGACATGGTGACAAGCCTGGATGGCGCGAGCCGGGTCGCGTACCGCCGGTGGATGGCAGCCATTAATATAACCGTGGCCAATAAATACAATGGTTTCGTTAAAGGTTGCCCACAGCTTGACCCTGGAACCGAAGCGCTGATAGCACAGTCGCGCGTATTCGGCGAAGGCTTCCGCTGTGCTGCGAGCCTCCCAACCCCCTTCGTCCTGCAATGCCTGGGGCAAATCCCAGTGATAAAGGGTGATCATCGGTTCAATATTGTGCGCCAGCAGTTCGTCGATCAGATCGCTGTAAAACTGCACGCCTGGTTCATTGACTTCGCCACGGCCACGAGGCAATAACCGAGGCCAGGAGATAGAAAAGCGGTAGCTTTGTAACCCCATTTCAGCCATCAGGGCGACATCTTCACGAAAGCGGTGATAGTGATCGACGGCGATATCGCCATTGGTGCCCTGAAAGGTGGTTCCCGGCTGGTGCGAGTAGATATCCCAAATAGAAGGGCCTTTGCCATCGGCATCGTGCCCGCCTTCAACCTGGTAGGCGGCCGTTGCTGCCCCCCAGAGAAAATCTTGCGGAAATGCGGCCATCAAAAAAACTCCTTATCAAGTGATAAAGAGAGTGTATTGAATGGTGCGACAAATCTGCAACCGGTTTCTGAAACCGGTTGCAGATTTGCGGCGAGCATCACTCTTTGCCGTTATTTCGCCTGTACAGTGCTGGCCGGCGGCGGGGACTGGTAATCATCAATTTGATGCGCAACTACCAACAGCACAGCCGAAACGCCAAAAACAACCCAGCCAATAAGTTCTACAATGCGGGTAAAAACAGTCGTCATAATTCTAAAGCGGAAAGTTAAAATGGACTGAAATGTTACTAAACCGAGGAAACAACGCAAGTATTACCGCCCGTAGGTTGCGCAACTGGCGCAAAGATAAACAGCGTGCACGGATAAGCGTGAGATTGCGGTTTATAGTTGAAGTCATGGTTGCGTACGAGGATGAGGTCATGAGTGATGCTATACGGGTAGGGCTGATAGGTTATGGTTATGCAAGCAAGACATTTCACGCGCCATTGATTTCCGGTACGCCGGGCATGGCCCTGACGACCGTGGTCAGTAGCGATGCGCAGAAAGTGCTGGCGGACTGGCCGGCGACTCAGGTGGTGGCTTCCGCGAATTCGCTATACGCTGACCCTGATATCGATCTGATTGTTATTCCAACTCCCAACGATACTCATTTCCCGCTGGCGCGAGCGGCGCTGGAGGCGGGCAAACATGTCATTGTTGACAAACCTTTTACCGTGACACTGTCACAGGCGCGTGAGTTGGATGCAATCGCCAGAAGCCGCGGGCGGCTGTTATCGGTGTTCCATAATCGCCGTTGGGATAGCGATTTTCTCACGCTGAAGGCCTTGATTGCCGCAGGGGATTTGGGGGAGGTCAGTTATTTTGAATCACATTTCGATCGTTTTCGCCCGCAGGTTCGTGACCGCTGGCGTGAGCAGGGCGGCCCTGGCAGCGGTATCTGGTATGACTTAGGCCCCCATCTGCTGGATCAGGCGGTCAACCTGTTTGGCCTACCGGTAAGTATTGCCGTCGATCTGGCGCAGCAGCGCCCCGGTGCGCAGGCGACGGATTATTTCCACGCGGTGTTAGTTTATCCGCAACGGAGAGTGATTTTGCACAGTACGCTGCTGGCGGCGGCGGAAACGGCGCGTTATATCGTCCATGGTTCACGAGGAAGCTATGTAAAATATGGTCTCGATCCGCAGGAAGAGCGTTTGAAAAGCGGCGAGCGACTGCCGCAGGAGGATTGGGGCTACGATATGCGCGACGGCATATTGACCCGCGTTGAAGGCGAAGAGCGCGTCGAGGAAACCTGGCTGACGCTGCCCGGGAACTATCCCGCTTATTATGCGGCGATCCGCGATGCGCTCAACGGCAGCGGAGAAAACCCGGTACCCGCAAGCCAGGCGATTCAGATTATGGAACTGATTGAACTGGGGATTGAATCGGCACGGCACCGGGCGGCGCTGTGCCTGTTTTAACAGCATGCTCCGCCTGCGCGGCGGAGCTTTGGCTTAATTAGCCTTTAGAACGCGTTGGATCAGCGCCTCTTTTTCCTGACGGCTGAGGAACGCCAGTTCCAGACCGTTAATTTGCGCCTGACGGATCTGCTCACGGCTGAGGCCCGCCGCCGGTGCGGCGACATTGTACTCGTGAATAATATCCACCCCCTGTACCGCCGGATCGTCGGTGTTAATGCAGGCCAGCACGCCGTGATCGAGGAAGGTCTTCAGCGGGTGCTGCGCCAGTGAGGAGACGGTACTGGTCTGGATGTTCGACGTCAGGCAGGATTCAATGCCAATACGTTCAGCGGCGAGGAAGTCCATTAACTTCGGATCCTGCACGGCTTTCACCCCGTGACCGATGCGTTCGGCGCCCAGTTCACGAATGGCCTGCCAGATACTTTCCGGCCCGGCGGCTTCACCAGCGTGGACGGTGATACGCCAACCCGCGTCACGCGCGCGACGGAAATGATCCATAAACAGCGCGCCGGGGAATCCCAGCTCGTCGCCCGCCAGATCCAGCGCGGTGATCCCATCGCGATGGGCCAGCAGGGCGTCGAGTTCCTCTTCACAGGCCGATTCGCCGAAGGTGCGGCTCATGATGCCAATCAGACGCGCTTCGACGCCGAAATCACGGCAGCCCTCGCGTACCCCGGCAATCACCGCTTCGACGACGCCAGCGACCGGTAATTGATGGGTCATCGCCATATAACGCGGAGAAAAACGCAGTTCAACGTAGTGCAGGCCGTTGCGCGCGGCGTCTTCAACGTTTTCCCAGGCAACACGGCGGCAGGCTTCCAGAGAAGCCAGCACCTTCACGCCCCAATCAAGTTTCGCCAGGAAGCTAACCAGATCGGGTTCATGGCTGGTGACCTGCACATGCGGACGCAGCGTTTCAAGGGTATCTGCCGGGAGAGTAATATTGAACTGGCGGCCAAGATCGAGAATGGTTTGGGCACGGATGTTGCCGTCAAGATGGCGGTGAATGTCTGTTAAAGGCAAAGCTGAATCAATCATGGTCGCACTCATTTTTTAGTTGAAGTGCACGATATTATACATCAGTAGCGTAACCGTTTAAAAGTACGGAAAAAATCCTATGGATACAGGGAGATGGCTGGTGCAAAGTCTGTTTTTGCGCAAATAGAAAGCCATTTCCCTTTTTTGTTGCGCAAATTGAGGTGTTGAGCGGCCCCAAGCGTAAACTAACTTCCGGGCCGTCTGAATATCTGGATGAGCGTTTAATAATTTCTGCGATTAAAAGGGGAGAATCATATTTTCCATATGCAATAACGTATTGTCTTTTGACCAGTAGTGTCGCGTTTTTTCATTGAGATCAACCACCCACTTGAATACCCCGGCATTTGCCAGTTCGGCGCAATAGTTATCAAAAGTGGTAATACCGCTAAAGTGGCGCCGGGCGGCATCTCGGGTGAGCGCTCTGCAGGACTGGGAATTAACCCGCAACAACTTTCTGTTGCTTTTCAGGGAAACGAAAGTATCTGATGACATAACAAAATTCACATTCCCTGTAGCGACAAAATAGATGTAATAAGAGACATTGTTCTCCAGAAGTACTTCAGTAAATGAAATAAAATCCGCATCAGTGCGTACTCGCTCAAAAATGGTTCTGAGCAAATCCAGAAGCTCCATGATTTTCCTTGTGGGTCGTGTGTGCGTGCGAAACGGCTTCCTATACAGCTGATGTATACGAAACGTTCACTTATCTATTTATTATAATGCTAATAATATAATCTTAATTTTAATGTGTGTAATGGTATTGGAACAGTGTTTCAAGTGTTACAAAGTATTGCTTTAGCGCAAGAAATCAGCAGTTCCACTGGCGGGTGAGTATAAGCAGCGTGGCGACTTATCAATAGCGTTTCGCTATTAGTCATAGTGAATCAGTATTTAATCTTAGAAAGATGCTTTTATATAGTGTCCCGGACTGACATTCCTGCCATCGTTAGCAGGCTATATTAAAAGGACGCCGGGAAAATGGCTTTTTCACTTAAAGGTTTAACTCATTCATTGGCCCTCGTTAGCGCGTTGCTGCTAGCGGGCTGTGGGCCAAAAGATCAGGATCCTAATCATATTAAGGTGGGGATTAGCGCGGGTATCGATCAGCAAGTCTGGGCGGTGGTGCAAAAAGTCGCTAAACAGAAATATAACCTTGATGTTGAAGTGGTGACTTTTAATGATTTCGTTCTGCCCAATGAGGCGCTGAATAATGGCGATCTCGATATCAATGCTTTCCAGCATAAACCCTATCTTGATAAACAGATCCAGGAGCGCGGCTATAAGCTGGTAGATGTTGGTACTACTTTTGTCTATCCGATTGCCGCTTATTCAAAGAAAATCACCGCCATTTCACAGCTTCCGGACGGCGCCCAGGTAGCGGTGCCTAATGACCCAACCAACCTTGGGCGTTCTCTGTTATTGCTGGAGCAGCAGGGGCTGATCACTCTGAAAGAGGGGGTTGGCCTGCTGCCAACCGCGCTGGATATCGTGAATAACCCGAAGAAGCTGAAAATCGTCGAGATTGAAGCACCGCAGCTGACCCGTGCACTGGATGATAAACAGGTGACCATGGCTATTATAAATACCACGTTCTCCAGCCAGATTGGCCTGTCGCCGACGCGCAATGGTCTGTTCATTGAGGATAAAAATTCGCCGTACGTCAATATTTTCGCCAGCCGCGAAGATAATAAAGACAGCGAAAAAGTGAAGAATCTGGTGAAAGCCTACCAGACCGACGAAGTCGCCAACGCCGCCGCCGAATTGTATAAAGGCGATGCGGTGAAAGGCTGGTAGTTATTCTTCCTTCCCCGTCTGGTGCTGTACATCCAACACCTCAGTTAATACGCGCCGCGCATTCGCGGCGCAGTCAATGTCATCCGGCTTCTGTTGTATCTCATGGATAACGTTGACCAGTTGCGCTTTACTGTGCGCGAGTTTCTGTTCCAGCTTTTCGATATCCGCCACTTTTTGTTGCAGGGTGGTGAGTAGCGTTTGTCGATCCCAGTGATTGAGGTCTGACGGCAACAGGGATGATATCTCTTCGAGGCTGAAACCCGCTGCCTGAGCGGTGGTAATTAGCCCCAGCACCACCAGCGTTTCTTCCGGATAGCTGCGATAGCCATTGGCTTTACGCTGCACGGTTTTGAGGATCCCCGCGCGCTCGTAATAACGGATCCGCGAAGGCGCCAGGCCGCTGCGTTTTGCCAGAGTTCCGATGTTCATTTTTATTCCTCATAAGCTGCTTGACCTTAAACTTAACTTTAAGGTTATGGTTTGTCCAGTTCACTGACTGGAGCCCTGACATGACCCTTTTTACCCCTCTGCGACTGGCCTCTGGCGTGGTCATTAACAACCGCATCGCTAAAGCGGCGATGGAAGAAAATATGGCCGATGCCAATCATGCGCCGTCAACGGAATTACTCACCCTTTATCAGGCCTGGGCGCAGGGCGGCGCCGGGGTGATTATTACCGGTAATGTGATGGTGGACGCCCGGGCGATGACCGGCCCGGCAGGCGTTGTGCTGGAAGATGAACGGCATCTGGATAAGTTCCGCGCCTGGTCGCAGGCGGCGCGATCGAAGGGTGCACAGGTGTGGATGCAGATAAACCATCCTGGGCGGCAGATGCCCGGTGGCCTTGGGCAGGAGACGCTGGCCCCTTCGGCGCTGGCGCTGGATCTTGGCTCGCAGTCTTCACGCTTTCGCCTGCCGCGGGCGATGAATGATAAGGATATCGCCGACGTGACACGACGGTTCATCACCACTTCCCGGTTAGCGGAGCGCGCCGGATTTCACGGCGTCGAAATCCATGCCGCCCACGGCTATTTGCTGAGCCAGTTCCTCTCGCCGCTCAGTAACCAGCGCACCGATCGGTATGGCGGGAGCATTGAAAATCGCGCCCGTTTACTGCTGGATATTGTGCGCGGCGTTCGCGAGACGGTGGCGGCGGGTTTTACCGTGGTGGTTAAACTCAATTCAGCAGATTTCCAGCGCGGCGGCTTTTCGATTAACGATGCGAAGACGGTGGTGCAACTGCTGGCGGAAAGCGGCGTCGATCTGGTCGAACTTTCCGGCGGCAGCTACGAAGCGCCGGCGATGATGGGCGCCATGCGCGATGAACGGACGCTGGCGCGGGAAGCCTATTTCCTGCAGTTTGCCGAGCAAATTGCCGACGTCGCGACGATTCCTTTAATGGTTACCGGCGGCGTGCGGCGGCGTGAAGTGGCGGAGAGGGTAGTGAATAGCGGGATTGCGTTGGTGGGCATCGCTACGGCAATGGCGATAGTCCCCGGCTTGCCGCAGTACTGGCGTGAGGGGGAGTACGATGCGCCACTGCTGCGTCAGGGTAACTGGAAGAACAAGGCTATTGCCGCCACCGCGCATATGGCGGCGGTGAAATATCAGCTGCAGCGGCTAAGCCGCCACCGCGCGGTGCGGCCGCAGGTCTCACCGCTGTGGGCGCTGCTGACGGCGCAACTGACAGCAAAACGGCAGGCTAAACGTTATCGGCGCTGGATGGCGGGCAAGTAATGACAGCCGGTAGCGAGCTACCGGCCCTTCTCGTCACTTTTGAATCAGATAGCGGATCGTCGGCCCATCCTGCTGAATATCCAGCACGGTATAGCCGTGATTTTTAGCATCGTGCGGGATGTTGTTGATTGACTGCGGACAGTCGCTCACCACTTCAAGTATTTCCCCTTTTTTTAGTGCCGGCATCGCTTCAAGCGTGGCCACGGCCGGGTAGGGGCAAGGTTCACCAACCATATCGAGGCGGTAATCAGGAACGATCTCTTTCATGCGGTTTCCTTAATACGGGTCGCCGAAGTGTTTTTCTGGCGAAAGAAGTGTTTTTCCCAGGCGATGACCAACATCAGCGCGATAAATAGCAGCAGGTAGGTGATAAGCAGGCCGCCGAACGGACCAAAGGTCGTCAGCAGGTTAATCTTATCCCAGTGGGTGGCAAGCGCCGGCGATAAATCATCCCAGAAGTAAGCCAGCAGGGTGGAGCCGATAACGTTGCCTAACCCGACCCACCAATAATGAACCTGACCTTCAACGGCGCGATACATCCAGCCGGTTTCACAGCCACCGGCCAGCACGATGCCGAAACCGAACAGCAGGCCGCCAATCACCGCGTTCGGCCCGGCCCACATGATTTTGGGCTCCATGCCGAGCTGTACATAGCTAAAGATACCGATGGCGCTGGCCGCCATCCCGAAGATGATCGCTTTCGCCATATAGGTGCGCCCGGTCACCCACATATCGCGAAAGGCGGAGGTGAAACAGATTTGCGCCCGTTCGATGAGCAGGCCAAAAGCAACGCCGAACAGCAGGGCCAGACCCAATTTAGGCTGATTGGCGGCGGTCAGTAGCCCCCAACCGATCATAGCAATAAATACCAGCATTCCCAGCCGAAAGCGGCGACGCGCCTGCGCGGGTTTTTGGGTTAACGGTGAGGCTGCGGAGACTTTCTCAATTTTAACCGGGATACGAAAAACAGGCAGCAGCGTGAAGCGCGCGCCAAACCAGGTCCCGATGGCGGTGGCGATGGCGAAGAACCATGCGTGCAGGGAAAACTGCGGGATCCCGGTAAAGAAGGCCGCCAGATTACAGCCCATTGCCAGCCGGGCGCCGAAGCCGGCAATAATCCCGCCGGCCAGGGCCTGGAAAATGCGGATGCGGCTACGCGGCATCCGCAGCTTGACGTTATTCGCCCACAGCGCGGCGGCCAGGCAGCCGCCAAACATGCCAAGGATCATCATACCGTCAATACGCGTTAACGGCGTGCCTTCGAGATGGATTAATTGATAGTAACCCCAGTTTTCGGCCGGGATGCCCATCAACTGCAGCAGTTGGCCGCCCCAGCGGGTAAATTCGCCGGTGACTGCCCAGAAAGTACCGGTAATGCCAAAATAGTAAGTAGAAAGAATACCGGCGGCGATCACCGCGGGCGCCGGCGCCCAAAATTTGATTAACCAGGCTTGTTTGAATTGTTGCCATGTCATAGAAATGCCTCTGAACTCAGAAGGTAATTCGCCCTGAAAGGGCGTGAAGAGCCGCGATAATACGCCGCTTAGCTTTCAGAATCACTCGACGAGATCAAAAGCGGGAAGAATGCCTCATGAAAAAGGCCGCCAGTCAGGGCGGCCTTAAATCAACAACGCCGGAATTAATTAAAGCCCAGGCGAATAAGATTCAATGGGCAATACAATTCATGGCTACCGTCTAATTCTACGCAGTCACTGCGGCGCAGCTGTTCGCTGTTTTTATTGGCGCCATGAATAGCCTTAATCACTCCCGTCGCGCCGCTGTCGGCCACCATGACCCGGCTGCCGGCATCAATAGCATTACGGTTACGATCGTAGGTTTTCATCATTTCCTCCTCTGCATTGTCATTCGGACGTGATTGTTCAGCGTTGTTTTAATACTCCACCGTGGTTAAAAAAGTTTTGAGATATATCAAAATTATTTTAATTCCGGGCGCAATGACGACAGCGCGGCAATCAATCCTTGAATCCCTTTCTCAAGCTTCTCCCGCGGGCAGCCGGCATTTAGCCTGATGAAACCATTACCCTCTTCGCCATAGGTATAACCCGGCATAATCGCGACTTTTTGCTCTTCAATTAGCGCGCGTTGCAGCGCACGGTCGTCGATTTCGAGCGGGCGCAGATCGATCCACGCCAGATAGGTGGCCTGCGGCGGCTGCCAGTTTAACTGCGGGAAGGCCTGATTCAGCTGCTCGGCGATATAGCGCATGTTTTCCTGCAGGTAATCACGTAGCGCATCCAGCCAGGGCGCCCCCTGACGATAGGCGGCGATATGCGCGACCAGCGCCGGAACCGATGGAGAAGAGAGACCATCGCGACCTTTCAGCGCTTGCAGATAGCCATCGCGCGAAGCAGTATCGGCGATGAGCCCATAGGCGCCGGTAAATGCTGGGATATTGAAGCTTTTTGAGCCCGACGTGAACAGAGCCCAGGGGCCCTGCGCAACGGCGCACCAGGGGGTATGACGGTGTTCGCCCCAGGTCATATCCATATGAATTTCATCGCTAATAACCCGGACGTTATGCTTCGCGCACAGCTGCGCCATGGTGGTCAGTTCGTCGCGGCTCCAGACTTTGCCCGTCGGGTTATGCGGGCTGCAAAGCAGCAAAATGCGGTTGTCGGGACGGGCGAGCGCGGCTTCCAGTTCGTTCATGTCGCAGCGCCACTCACCCTCATCAAGCTTGAGCGCCACCGGGGCAATGCGGCGTTGGTTGCCGTCGATAGTTTTGTAAAACGCGTCGTAAGCCGGGGTATGGACCACGATACCGTCGCCCGGATTGGACCATTGCCTAATCATTTCGGCCACCATATAGATAACCGACGGGCCGTAAACGATGGCCTCGTGGTCAATGGGGCTATGAAAACGGCTGGCGAACCAGTGGCTGATGGCGCCGAGAAACTCGTCATTTTTCCAGCGGCTATAGCCAAAAACGCCGTGCGCCAGTCGCTGGCTGACGGCGTCGATAATGCAAGGGGCGGTAGCGAAATCCATATCGGAGATAGTGAACGGCAGCAGGTCAGCGGCGCCGAAACGGTCGGCAACATAATCCCATTGGGTGCACCAGGTCCCGTGGCGGTCAACTGGTGTGGCAAAATCAAACATCTGAACGTCCTTCGCGAGAGCCCCCTCCGGGTGAGAGGGGGCGTATGTTTAGGCCTGAACGGTATTCATCAGGGTGGCCATTTCATCTTTTACCGACTGAACCTGTGGGCCGATGACCACCTGCAGGTTGTGATCGTTAAGCTGGACCACGCCGATTGCGCGGTTGGCTTTTAACGCGGCGGTATCGACTTTGCTCATGTCGTTCACCGACAGGCGCAGGCGGGTAATACAATTATCGAGCGTGACAATATTATCAGCACCGCCGAGCGCGGCCAGAATCGCCGGCACGTTATAACCTGATTTGCCAATCGTTCCGGCAACCGCTTTTTCGATGTTAGCCGCCGTTTCGATATCGCGGCCCGGCGTTTTCAGATTGAAGCGGGTGATGGCGAAACGGAAGATACCGTAGTACACCGCGAACCAGATGGCGGCGACAACCGGCACCATATACCATTTGGTCGCCAGACCGTGCAGGATGCCAAACACCACGAAGTCGATAATGTTGCCGTCGGTGTTGCCGATGGTGACGCCAAGTACCGCCATGATAGTGAAACCAAGGCCGGTCAGCAGGGCGTGGATGACGTACAGTACCGGCGCGACGAACAAGAACAGGAATTCCAATGGCTCAGTGGTACCGCCGACCACGCAGGCAATGACGCCGGAAATGAGCAGCCCTTTAATTTTATGACGGTTTTCCGGACGAGCGCAGTGGTACATCGCCAGCGCCGCGCCGGGCAGGCCGCCGAGGAAGGCGGGCATTTTACCCTGCGACAGGAAGCGGGTCGCGCTTTCAGAGAAGCCGTGCGTCGTCGGGCAACTCAGCTGCGCCTGGAAGATGGTCAGCGCGCCGCTAACGCTGTGGCCGCAAACGTCCATGGTGCCGCCCGCTTCGGTAAAGCGGATCAGCGCCACCAGAATATGATGCAGGCCGAACGGCAGCAGCAGGCGTTCTCCGGTACCGAAGATCATCGGGCCAAAATCGCCGGCGCTATTGATAACGTGGCCCAGTCCGTTGATACCCATCGCGAACACCGGCCATACCAGCGGAATGACCAGCCCGACCAGGCCTAACACCACGGTGGTAACGATCGGCACAAAGCGCGTGCCGCCAAAGAAGGCCAGCGCATCCGGCAGACGGATGTTGTGGAAGCGTTCGTGCAGCATCCAGACGATAATCCCGGCGATCACCGCCCCGAGGATCCCGGTGTCGATCGACTGAATACCGATAATATTCTGGATGTTGTTGGCCTTGAGGATCGCCGCGTCGGTAGTCGGCAGGATGCCTTTCGCCGTCAACCAGAAGTTGACCGCGAGGTTCATTACCGCGTAGCCGACGAAGCCCGCGAAAGCGGCGACGCCTTTGTTTTCACGCGCCAGGCCGAGCGGAATTGCGATACAGAACATGACCGGCAGGAAGCTAAAAGCGAAGGAGCCGACTTTACTCATCCAGACAAAAATCGCCTGCAGCAGCGGCACGTTCAGCCACGGCAGCAGCGTAATCACATCGTGGCTGCTTAACGAGCTGCCGATCCCCAGCATGATCCCGCAAAACGAGAGCAACGCCACGGGCAACATAAAGGTTTTTCCTAACTGCTGGAAAAACTCCCATAAGGTAATTTTTGGTGCTGTTTTCGCCGTCATACACGAATCCTGGTTCTGAAAAGGGTCGATAGGATGTAACGTAGCGGCAAGATAAAACGTTTTACCATTTTTTAGTGCGATAAAAATCACATAATCAAGCGATAATAAGGTTTATAAAGATAACATACTGATAAAACGTTTTATCGAAAGGCAAAGGGAGTCAGCCAGTCGTTATGGCTATCGCAAAAAAGACAACCATCAATGATGTGGCGCTGGCGGCTGGCGTCTCGGTCAGTACGGTATCGCTGGTGCTCAGCGGTAAAGGGCGGATCTCTTCGGCCACCGGCGAGCGCGTCAATCAGGCCATTGAGCAGCTCGGGTTTGTGCGTAATCGCCAGGCGGCGTCGCTACGCGGAGGGCAAAGCGGGGTAATTGGCCTTATCGTTAGCGATCTGTCGAAGCCGTTTTATGCCGAGCTAACCGCCGGGTTGACCGATGCGCTGGAATCACAGGGTAAAATGGTATTTCTCACCCAGGGCGGGCATCGCGGCGAGAAAATGCTTCAGCGCTTCGAAACGCTGGTCTCACAGGGCGTGGACGGGGTGATTATCGCTGGCGCTATCGACAAGGGCGGCGAACTGCGCGATCGTGCCGCCGAAGTGGGGATGCCGCTGGTTTTTGCCTCCCGCGCCAGCTATCTGGACGATATTGACCTGATCCGCCCGGATAACATGCAGGCGGCGCAAATGGTAACGGAACATCTGATTCGCCGCGGTCATCAGCGCATCGCCTGGCTTGGCGGACAAAGCGCGTCCCTGACCCGCGCCGAACGGGTGGGCGGCTATTGCGCCACCTTATTGAAGTACGGCCTGCCGTTTCATAGTGAATGGGTTGTCGAGTGTGGCTCCAGTCAGCAGCAGGCGGCGGAAGCCATGATCGCGCTGCTGCGACAAAACCCGACCATCAGCGCGGTACTTTGCTATAACAGCGTCATCGCCACCGGGGCGTGGTTCGGTCTGCTGCGCGCCGGGCGGCAGAGCGGCGAGGGTAGCGTGGAAAGTTATTTTGAGCAACGCATCGCGCTGGCGGCCTTTGCCGAAGTGCCGGAAGCGGCGCTCGATGATGTCCCCTTGACCTGGGTGACTACCCCGGCGCGTGAGATGGGGAACAGCCTGGCGGAGTGTATTTTACGCCGCCTCGAGGAGGGGCAAGGCAGCGCGCGTAATCAGATTATGCCGCCGCGGCTGGTTATCAGAAAGTAGGGGCCGCCATCGATTAAGGTGATTCCCGGGCTACCTGACCGCAGCCCGGGACGTTTTTTTACTGCTGCGGTTCGGCGGTGGGAAGCGTCAGGCCGAACATGGCGGCGAAATCAGCCAGCGGCATTTTCTGCCCGTTTAGCGTTACCTGGCCGTCGGCGTACTGCAGGCTGGAGGTAATCGCGTTATCTTCCATCGTGGTCAGACGGAACATCTGTCCCATCGCCGCCAGCCCTTTAACCTGCTGATCGGCAAGTTTCGCCGCATCCTCCGGCTGATAGCCTTCCAGCCCGGCAATCTGCGTCATCAGAGCGGTGGCCATATCCACTGGGATCACCAGCTTACCGTCCAGCGATTTAACGCTGCGGTCCAGTTCATCGGCGACGGTCTGCGGCGCGGCGGTCGTTTGCGCCGGGTCCTGCATCAGCACCGACAGATTCAGGGTGCTTTCGCCTTTAGCGTTTTGCCAGCTCAGCGGGGAAATCGTCAGCGACGGATTACCTTTCAACAGAATCGGCAGCGAGCTAAAGAAGATCTCGGTTAACGCCTGCTGATAGAGCTCCGGATTCTGCGCCAGCTCGGGCTTCGCCATCAGCGCCTGCGCCTGGGCGTTATACTGCTGACTGAATTGATGCCACGCCTGACCATCGAGATTATCCAGCTTAACGGTGAGTTTGCCGCGGCCCATATCCTGGTTTTGCAGTTTCAGGCTGTTAAGGTTGTAATCAAGCTGGCTATTGATACGTTTGCCGTCATCGGAGAGCGTCGAGCGGCCGTCGATATTCATGCCTTCCAGCAGCGCCAGCTCTTTTCCTTCAACGCCGATAGCCAGTTTATCAAGGGAAATCTTCTGCTTGCCGATACGTTCTTCGAAGGCGGTCATTTCGGTGGCGCCGTCAGCCTTCAGGTTGCGGAAACTGAGCTGGACTTTCTGGTTGTATTCGTTGACCGCGTTGATCTGCCCGCTGGCCGCTTCGCCGCTCAGGCTAATAGTTTTGCCATCGCGATCGGCATTGAGCTGGAACTGGCCGCCGCTAAAGATAACTTTTTCATTGTCTTTAGCGTAATCCAGCGGGTTAAGGAAGATGGCCGACTGGGTATCGCCGCTGTAGGCAATGCGGGTGTCGATGTTAAACGGCGACAGCCCTTTGGCGATATCAAACAGCGCTTTGCTGGCATCGTTATTCACCAGAGTGGTGTTGACCGAGGCCATTGCCGGTACCAGGTTAAAAGATTTTAACGAGGCAAGCGGGAAGGGACCATGATCGACCTTTTCGTCAAAAATCAGGCTCTGACCGGGGGCCAACAGGCTGTGCTCTTTACCGGCCTGCGGCTTCACCACCAATTGCAGGTGGCTGCTGAATAACCCGCGCTGGTAGCCCTGATAGCTCAGCTCTACGCCAGCTTCCGGCGCATTGCTCTGCAGTTGGGCATTCGCCTGCTGCACCATTTCGGCAATACGGTTTTCCAGTTGCTTACCGGTAAACCAGGCCCCGCCTGTCCAGACGACGCCGAGCGCGACGATAACTCCCGCAGCGACCAATGTTTTTTTCATAGCATTTGTCCATAAATGAAACCAGGCGGAACATGCCGCCTGGTGGTGTTGTCATGATGGGGGAAGTCTAGCAACTGCGGATTAAAAGTTCAGTAACTTACTTAAGCTTATTGAACACGCGCGCCAGACGACCGTTGCCGCTGACCTGCACCGGTGATTCGTTGCAGGCGATAAACGCCGATTCACCCGGCTGCAGGGTCAGACGCTGTTCACCTTTACGCAGCGTTGCTTCGCCTTCCACGCAGAACAGAATCGCGGCGCTCTCTTGCGCCAGAGAGGCCTCATTAGTGGTCAGATCGTGCAACGAGAATGCGAAATCGTCGACCGGAATGGGGAAATCCAGCTCGCTGCCGTGTTGTTCCGGCTGGGTCAGCAACTCAGCGGCCGGTTTGGCGACAAATTTCACGTTCGCCACCAGTTCCGGAATATCGATGTACTTCGGCGTCAGACCGGCGCGCAGTACGTTATCTGAGTTGGCCATCACTTCCAGCGCGACGCCCTGCAGGTAGGCGTGCGGGGTTTCGGCAAACAGGAACATCGCTTCGCCAGGATTCAGTTTCACCACGTTGAGCAGCAGCGGAGAGAAGAGGCCGCTGTCATCCGGGTAGAATTCAGCGATCAGACGAATGGTCTGCCACGGCTCGCCCTGTTCGCGGTCGAGGGCGCTTTGCAGCACGCTGAGCGCATGCGCTTTTTCTTCGCCTTTCATATTCAGCAGGCTGGCGAACAGCTGGCTTAAACGCCCGGCGTCCGGCTGTTGAATGAATTCGCCGATGGCAGGATGCGCCCCGGCAACCGGCTGCAGGAGCGCGACAATTTCATTAAATTCGCGGAACGCGTTCATGGCGAGGAACGGCGTCAGGGCGAAGACCAGCTCCGGCTTGTGGTTGGGATCTTTATAGTTGCGCTCGGCGGCATCCAGTGGAATACCCGCGGCGTTCTCTTTGGCAAAGCCAATTTCCGACGCGCGTTTATTCGGGTGAACCTGGATGGAGAGCGGCTGGGCGGCGCACAGTACTTTGAACAAGAACGGCAGTTCGCCAAAACGCTCGGCGACGTTAGCGCCGAGGAGGGCATTTTTATCGGCTTCAATGACCTCGCGCAGCGACTGCGGCTGGCCGTCGGCGTTAAGGATCCGCGAGCTGCTTTTCGGGTGTGCGCCCATCCACAGTTCCGCCATCGGCAGGTTGTCCGGATTGGCGATACCGTAAAGGTCGGTTAACGCGGTGTGACTTCCCCATGCATAGTTTTGCACTGAGTTAATGAGCTTTTGCATTCTCAATCCCTGTTTCCACATAAAAATGTTGGCTCTATTAAACCAACAAATCGTCGAGAAGCAACTGCTGAAAGAAAAAGTCGTCCTTGTCTCAGTTTTTGTTAAAAAATTGTGTAAGATTGATCGACTCGCTTTTCTACAGGCAAATGGAGTGTCTGCCTGAAACATAATCAGCCAAGCAGTAAGTGAGAGTACAATGTCGAACAAACCGTTTGTTTATCAGGATCCTTTTCCGCTTAAAAAGGATGACACCGAGTATTATCTCCTCAGCAGTGATTACGTCTCCGTCGCCGAATTCGCCGGCCAGGAAGTTCTGAAGGTTGAACCTCAGGCGCTAACCTTACTGGCTCAACACGCGTTTCACGACGCCTCCTTTATGCTCCGCCCGGCACACCAGCAGCAGGTCGCGGATATCCTCAACGACCCGGAAGCCAGCGAAAACGACAAATACGTCGCGCTGCAATTCCTGCGTAACTCCGATATCGCCGCCAAAGGCATTCTGCCGACCTGTCAGGACACCGGTACCGCGATCATCATGGGGAAAAAGGGACAGCGCGTTTGGACCGGCGGCGGCGATGAAGCCGCGCTGGCGCAGGGCGTGTACAACACCTATATCCAGGACAACCTGCGTTACTCGCAGAACGCGCCGCTGGACATGTATAAAGAGGTCAACACCGGTACCAACCTGCCGGCGCAGATCGATCTTTATGCAACCGATGGCGATGAGTATAAGTTCCTCTGTATCGCCAAGGGCGGCGGCTCCGCTAACAAAACGTATCTCTACCAGGAAACGAAAGCGTTAATCACCCCGGCGAAGCTGAAAAACTACCTCGTCGAGAAGATGCGCACCCTCGGTACCGCAGCCTGTCCGCCTTACCATATCGCCTTTGTTATCGGCGGCACCTCAGCGGAAGCCACGCTGAAGACGGTGAAACTGGCCTCGACCAAATACTACGATGGTCTGCCGACCGAAGGTAACGAACATGGCCAGGCGTTCCGCGATGTGCAGCTGGAGCAAGAGCTGCTGCTGGAAGCGCAGAACCTCGGCCTCGGCGCGCAGTTCGGCGGCAAGTACTTCGCCCACGATATCCGCGTGGTCCGCCTGCCGCGTCACGGCGCCTCCTGTCCGGTGGGGATGGGAGTCTCCTGTTCCGCTGACCGCAACATCAAAGCTAAAATCAACCGCGACGGCATTTGGCTGGAGAAACTGGAGAGCAACCCAGGGAAATACATCCCTGAGCACCTGCGCCAGGCCGGCGAAGGCGAAGCCGTGAAGGTGAACCTCAATCAGCCGATGAGCGAGATTCTGGCGCTGCTGTCGCAGTATCCGGTGTCGACGCGTCTGTCGCTGAGCGGCACGATCATCGTGGCCCGCGATATTGCCCATGCCAAGCTAAAAGAGCTTATCGATAATGGCGAAGCGCTGCCGCAGTATGTCAAAGATCACCCGATCTACTACGCCGGCCCGGCGAAGACGCCGGATGGTTACGCCTCCGGTTCTCTGGGGCCGACGACCGCTGGCCGCATGGACTCGTATGTCGATCTGCTGCAATCGCACGGGGCGAGTAAAATCATGCTGGCTAAGGGTAACCGGAGCCAGCAGGTGACCGATGCCTGCCATAAACACGGCGGTTTCTATCTCGGTAGTATCGGCGGCCCGGCGGCGGTTCTCGCGCAGCAGAGTATCCGCAGCCTCGAGTGCGTGGCTTATCCGGAGCTGGGAATGGAAGCTATCTGGAAAATCGAAGTGGAAGATTTCCCGGCCTTTATCCTCGTTGATGATAAAGGTAACGACTTCTTCCAGCAGATCCAGACGTCGCAGTGCTCACGCTGCGTGAAGTAAACGAGACCGCCCTTCGGGGCGGTTTTTGTTTGGGCCGCTTAGCGGCACGAACTACCAAAACAACTAATAAATCTGGTTAATACTTAATCCTTTAAGCAGGTGAGCTTTGTCGCTATGACGCACTTTGAATCCAAGGAGAAAGTAATGACAACGCATCGCAGTGAAAAAGACTCGATGGGCGCAATCGACGTCCCGGCCGATAAACTTTGGGGCGCGCAGACCCAGCGCTCGCTTGAGCATTTCCGTATCTCAACGGAGAAAATGCCTGATGAATTGATCTACGCGCTGGCGCTGACCAAGCGAGCGGCGGCGAAGGTTAACCAGGACCTGGGCTTGCTGGCGGCGGACAAAGCGGGCGCTATCGTCGCCGCCGCCGATGAAGTTCTCGCCGGCAAGCATGCGCAGGAGTTTCCGTTGGCTATCTGGCAAACCGGCTCCGGTACCCAAAGCAACATGAATATGAACGAAGTGCTGGCTAACCGTGCGAGTGAGTTGCTTGGCGGCGAGCGCGGCATGGCGCGCAAAATTCACCCCAATGATGACGTCAATAAAAGCCAGAGCTCGAATGATGTTTTTCCAACAGCCATGCACGTCGCGGCGCTAATCGCGTTGCGCGAAAAGCTACTCCCGCAGTTACAGGCGCTGCGGGCCACGCTACAGGAAAAGTCGCTGGCCTTCGGTGACATTGTTAAAATTGGCCGCACTCACTTGCAGGACGCTACGCCGCTGACGTTAGGGCAGGAGATCTCCGGTTGGGTCGCGATGCTGGAACATAATCTCCGCCATATTGAACACAGCCTGCCGCATCTCGCTGAGCTGGCGCTGGGCGGTACGGCGGTTGGCACCGGCTTGAATACGCACCCGGAATATGCGGTGCGGGTGGCGGCGGAACTGGCGTCGCTTAGCGGACTGCCGTTCGTCACCGCGCCCAACAAATTTGAAGCGCTGGCCACCGTGGATGCGCTGGTTCATGCCCACGGCGCGCTGAAAGGGCTGGCGGCTTCGCTAATGAAAATCGCCAATGATGTGCGCTGGCTGGCCTCCGGGCCGCGCTGCGGCATCGGTGAGATCGCCATTCCGGAGAACGAACCAGGATCCTCCATTATGCCCGGCAAGGTCAACCCGACGCAGTGCGAAGCGTTGACCATGCTATGCTGCCAGGTGATGGGTAACGACGTGGCGGTGAATATCGGCGGTGCGTCAGGGAACTTTGAGCTTAACGTCTATCGGCCAATGGTCATCCACAATTTCCTGCAGTCGGTACGCCTGCTGGCGGACGGCATGGAGAGCTTTAATGAGCACTGCGCGGTGGGCATTGAGCCGAACCGCGAGCGGATAGACCAGTTGCTTAATGAGTCGCTGATGCTGGTGACCGCGCTCAATACCCATATCGGCTACGATAAAGCGGCGGAGATCGCCAAAAAAGCGCACCATGAAGGGCTGACGCTGAAAGCCGCGGCGTTGTCGCTTGGTTACCTGACGGAAGCGGAATTCGATAGCTGGGTGCGTCCGCAGGATATGGTTGGCAGCCTCGCTACTCGCTAGCCAGCCATAAATGCAGACGCGGGATCAGTAATCGTAACGACTGCGCCTGCGGTTTGTGGCGATACTGCACGTTATCAGCATCGTAATTCAAGAGTTCGCCAAGATCTGGCACGCTTACCCCACGCGTGCCGGAGATAAGCGCAATCAGCGGGCCGGGACAGGCGTACTGCACCTGCTTCTGCTCGCCGGCATACCACACTCTGGCAATCGGCTGTACCTTGACCGGGCGTTTAATTTTCAATTTTGCCCGCTGCGGCAGGGCGGCGATATCCTGGAATTCCCGTTCCAGCTTGCTTTGCCATTGTTCGCGGGTCCAGGGCGGCACTGCGCGCGGCGATTGCAGGCTCTTCTCTAGCTGCATTAATACTTCATCGCGGGTCAGATTTTTAATCACATGCTTATTGGCCCAGCCGAAGCGGATGGTGCTGGGGTCGCACAGCGGCGTCAGCGTACGATAGGCGCTGAGGGTAATCAGGCCGGGCAGGTGGCGGTGAACCCATTCGAAACGCGCGGCGGCCGGCAATCCGGAATCGACGGTGACGATTTTCTCAAACGCCGCTTTCAGCGCGTTAATGGCGCTGATTTTCTCCAGCAGCTCTGCCTGCTGTTGCGTATCAACCGCCAGGCAAATCGCCCCGGGGTGGCGTACCGCCGCCTTGCTGCTGCGGTTTTCCGATTGCTGCTGAATAAACAGATGGCTGTAGTGCCTGAGCGCCATCTCCAGCGCGCTTTGGCCGACGTGCTGCGTGACCTGAATGGTATCCAGCGGCGCGTGCTCCGCCTCTTTGCTCACCGCCGGCAATTCGAAAACCCGCGCCGCCAGCAGGCGACAGCGGCTCAGCGATGCTTTGAAGGTTTGTAGCTCGCGCTCAAGCTCACGAAAGGTGTCATTTAAGCGCGCAACGAGGTCGTAGCTTGCCATGATTACCGCCTTAGTTACAACATACTGTTTGAGCATAAACTATACGCAGGCCGTAACGCCTGCGCAAGTTCGGCTAAGCAGAAGTAAAAGCGGGAAGCTGGTGGTAAATAGGCCAGCTGAAAATGAACGCCGCGCCGCCGAGCGAGCTTTCGTCGCAGCGGACTTCACCGGCCATTGCCTGAGCAATACTGTGTACGATGGCCAGCCCCAGGCCGCAGCCGCCGGTGGCGCGATCGCGGCTGGGATCGAGGCGGACAAACGGCTCGAATATCCGCTCGCGTTCCTCAAGGGCGATACCCGGGCCATCATCTTCCACGCGCAGCGTCGCCCGCGAACCGGCCAGCGACAGGCCGATCTGAATATGTTGATGGCTGTAGCGCAGGGCATTATTGACCAGATTATCCAGCACGCGCTCCATTAAACGCATATCCAGCGCACCGTAGTCGCCCGCCGTAAGCTGGCGCAACGCGACTTCACGCTGCGGATTGACCAACTGAATATCCTCGACGTGCGCGCGGATCCAGGCCGGGAAATCCGGGGTGGTCAGGTTGAGTTCGTTCTGCGGGCGATCGAGGCGCGCGTAGGTGAGCAGTTCTTCAATCAGCGCTTCCAGTTGCCCGATATCGCGATTGAGAGCCTGCGACTCCGCCTCGGTCAGATTTTCGCTCATCTCCAGGCGATAGCGCAGGCGCACCAGCGGCGTGCGCAATTCATGGGCGATACCGTCAATAAGCTGTTTTTTACTGGCTATCAGGGCGTTGATATTATCGGCCATCTGGTTAAAGGCCACGCCGAGTCGCTCGAAGCTCGACATGCTATCGAAATGAATGCGCTCGCTAAAATGGCCTTCGCCGAAGCGCTGTGCGGCGGTTTCGATTCGCAACATATCCTGCCAGTGCGGACGCATCCAGATAAACACCGGGAACGCCAGTGAAATAGCGATAAACGCCATCAGTGCGACGTCCAGCAGGCGCATCTCATGCAAAAAATAGAGATAGGGCACCGGGCCGACTGACAATACGTAATGGCTGCGCGGGATGCGTTGAATAAAGGTGTACTGATCGTCCAGCGCCACGATATCGCCCGCGCGCAGATGCTGCATCGAGCTTTCCGAGAGCTTGAATTTGCTTAACGGTTCAATGTGCAGATCGAAAGAGAGATTAAGATCCAACTCTTTCAGCGTGTTGCTCCAGTCGCGCGGCGGGATCTCGCGCAGTTCGCTGCGCATCAGATACAGCGAGCTTTTCATCAGATCGTCCAGCGACTGGCGTCCGGCGCGCTCGGCGGTGAATTTATACACCAGGCCGACCAGCATGGTCATGACGAGGAAGCAGACGAACAGCAAAAGGTAAAACTGCACAAACAGCTTCTTCATATAAAATCACCATTACTTCAGTACGTTAGTTATTCCGCTGTTCCCTTTGGGGGCATCTGGGGGACATTGCTGTATCCACCGATACGCTGGTTAAGAAATGCAATCTGATCACCATCCAGCGCGTTTATCCAGGCAGAGTACACTGTATAAACCATTTCTGCATTCTCATGGCCCAGTTGACTGGCAATGAATGCCGGGTTTGCCCCTGCTGATAGCATCCAGCAGGCGTAGGTGTGTCGAGTCTGATAAGGCCGCCGCCGGCGCACGCCAGAAAGGCGTATGGTTGTATTCCATAGAGAACTTATTGAGTTCACTGAGTAGTGACTGGCCTGCTCACCTTTTTCCTGACGTGGCATGAATACGAAATGAAGGTTATATATCTCCGCTTTACCAAACTCTCGCTGACGTATCTCTATTGGAACTTTGGGGAAATGGCTGGTTAGCACGTGCTGTGCTTTAAGCGCCTCAAGGGCAGGCGCAAGCAACTTTATGGTCCGCTCGCCTGCACGTGTTTTGGTTGGTCCAAAAATACCTTGCTGAGTAAGGTTACGGTGGATATGTATTTCACCTTTCTCTAAATCAACATCCTCCCAAGCCAATGCGCATAACTCTCCTGGTCTCATTCCGGTATAAAATGCAACCTGCCACATGTTTTTTTGTTTTTCTGGTGCAGTATCGCGAAAAGTAATGTATTCGCTTTGCAGGAAAGGATCGGGCTTAACCCTGTTTCGATGCAGTCTTTTAATGCCTTCAAACGGTCTGTGAGTCATGAATTTGTTCTGATAGCCGAATTCAAGGATTTGGCGGAGTATTGCCAGATAATATTCAACAGTCCTGACAGCCCGACCTTGCTTATTGCTACGGCGACCGGGTTGATAATGCGTCCGACCACATAGTAATTCCTTTCTCCACACCAGAATGTCGTTGTTGTTAATGTCACTCAAAAGAGTAGAGCTACCTATTAGAATACTGAGAGTACGGATTGAAATTCCGTAACTACGAATGGCATTCGGCGAGAGGGATATCTTATGCCCCTCAAACCAAAGGGTAGCCAGTTCGCCGAATGTAAAGACACTCTTTGCTGACTGAAACGATTTTCCGGTTTTCGATTCAGGGAAGTAGGCAAGATAGTCGAAGGTGCCCAGTTGGATATCGCTAACTATCCTGGCGCGCATATTTCCTGCCTTTTTCAGGTTAGAGGGAGTAGCACTCCAGCCTTGTAGTACCTCTCGGCATCGTTTGCCCTTATAGAGAAACCATATCCGAATATTCTGGCGATGGAGTTCAACTCCTGTTGGTAAAGCTGGCATTATGCCTCCGCGACAAACTGGTTAATGCGCGGGTAGTTGTACCAAAGCGTACCGTGTTCGGATTTGCAACCCGGCGCCAGAATTGCAGACTGTGGGATTCGTTTGAAATGAAATCCCTCAGCCCAGTGGACCTGGCGGTAGCTGGTGATCTGACGTTCTGTAAGTCCGGTTCTCTCGCGTAGAGCGGCTTCAACTACCCATTCTCTGTCGAAGACAATAGTTGGCATGGTCTGTATCTCGTGAATGCCCGCCATTGCGCGCAGCAGCCCGCCGGATATGGTCTTCTCCGGTGGAGCTTATTTGGGCTGGTGGCTGAATGGCGGGACAGTTTATAAGTGGGGTTACGAATTGATGAGGGCCCAGGCTATCGCAAAGGCAACGCCTACAATGGCTGCGGCTTCAGGCCAGTTCACTGACTTGTTCCTTGCTCAACATTTTTCAGATCATTTTCGGCGAAGAGGATGGATGTCCTGGCGGAACGCAGGCGCGCTTTAGCGTTTTTCTCCGCGCGTTCAAGGTTGGCTACCGATTCGCGAAGTTCGTCACGACGGTTATGCAACTTGGTTATTTCCTTTACGACAGCTTCACCATCCAATGCGCACTGAAGAACATACAGGAACGGATCTACTATGCATCCACATTGCTTGCACTCAACCAGTCGATGCTGTTCGTCAATGACGATCGCCCGATGTTTGCATCGTTGCTGGACGTAGTCTTTCCTGTCGGTTATGTCCGTATTCAATAATTCCTTTTCGTCACGTTTAGGCTGCACCAGCAGCACAATGTTATTTTCTGGATTATCACTCATAACAATATTCCAATAAAAAACCTGCCGAAGCAGGTTGTGTTGGTTGGCATTATAGTCGGGGGTTATCTCTGAGCGCTTTTAATTCATCCCTGAATTCATCGAACAAAAGCAGATGCTCGGCTTTATCCTTTATCAACTGTTCTACGCTTGAAAGTAAGGATGGGAAATTCCCGGCCTTAATGTTAAGCATCCGGGATAATTCTACCAAAATTTTCTCTGTTTGCCTGTCTTTAACGCGCAGCGCCTGCAGGTGATCAGCCAGGGAATAAATTGCATATGCCTGGCAATGTTCAGCCATCGGCGTGGCGGGGTGATGAATAATATCCTCGGCGGCCGATTTCCACACGGCTATTTGATCGTCACTTAATTGAGTAACCATGGGTAACCTCTATGCGTAAAAATCAGTTTTGATTAGAACGTGCAGGGTTGGCGGGAGAGGGGACAATTAAACGTTGGAATGTTCAGGAATTTACTTCTTTGACGACCCCTATGCTGTCGGCGCTACCATTTCGTTGGCGTTAACGGAATGGTCTGGTGTTGGCTGTGTGTGGCGATAGAGCGGAACATCGCCAACCATGTATTTCGGGCCTATCATTCCGGTTTCGTCGCAATAGACCTCCGCAATAGCTTCTTCGCTTGTCCACGCTACCGGCTCGCTGTCAGCCTTGCGGCGTTCCTGTAGCTCTGCCAGTGCTGAGAGTATTACGCCGTGGAGGATGGTCTGTACCTCATGTCCTTCCTTTGAGTGATACTCAAACGTACTCCGGCGAAACTCGATTAGGTCCTGTAACGTTTCGTCGTCTAAATGCTCGCTGGCTATAGTCGGGTGAGCAGGAGGTTTATCAGCTTTACGGCGTTCTTGTAACTCTTCCACTAAGCTCAGCACCGCGCCCGGAAACGCAAGCTTCTCAAACTCCATCCGGTAATTTGGGTCGGGGTGACATATTGATTCGCCGGCATAAAACGCCAAATTTGCAAGTTCTGCATCCGTGAATCTATTCACTGTGATTACTTTACTGGTCATGACAAATAGGTCCATTGGTGGATGAGGGCATATTTCATCAGCAGACCGCCAACGACCATCCCCCACATAAAAATTGTGATCCTGAACATACTGTTACGCCCCTGGCGGGGCGCTCCTGTTATTTAGATACGGTGACCGTGGTTGCATCAGGTAGCGTTACTGGCGCGTGCTGGCAGACCCAGAAAGAGCCAGTGGATGCCGGATACAGGCTGAACACGTACGCGACATTGACGCCCAGGGAGATTGATAGAGTCGTCCCACCTGCCGTATCGCCGTTAAAACGAATCGCTGCCGCGCCCGAAAAATCCAGCGTCCTGGCCACCGATGAAAAAACGAAAAGCCTCAACTCATATCCATCCCACAGCGTGCCGGAGGAGTTTTTGGCCGCTATCGTAGACAGGTCGATAGATACAGAGTTTTTGTCCTCGTTGATATAGACAGCCTCCACCAGGACCTCGCCTGTGGGCGTGTAGGTCTGAGCTGTGCTCGGTTTGTTGTAGTAGCCAGTCTGCGCCGAGATGACCACATCCCCGTCGGTGGGTGGGGTGCCGTTAATTGTTTGCACTCCAGAACTGTCGCCAGTGGATAGTGGCGTACCGATGGAGTTTGATTTGATGATCATTCCCATTATTCAGTTACCACCAGCAGGCTGTTGGAAGAGGTCGTGCGCAAGCGCCCGTAAAGATATTCGCCGTCATCGAGTGCGAACCCAAAGAGCTCTTTCCCTTCAGGAATGTGTCCGATTAAATCGTCCTGCGGGACACCGGTGGAGCAGGCCACCATGAACTGTCCGTTCCCGGAAACGCGCTGAATAGAACCGATCCTGGTCGAGGGGCCAGTGCTGATTAGTTGCCAGGTTCCTGGCGTGATGGTGATGTTACTTGTCGACATAAATCCTCCTGGTAATGTCGGAGAAGAATTGCTTTGGAAGCGTTAAGCGAGAGAAGGGTTACTCTTTTATTGAAATGGTTACTGAAGCGGTATCGGACGGAACATCAGCTTTAACGTAAAGGCTTTCACCTTCCGCCAGGCTAATGCGTAATGCCTGCCCGGGCTCCAGCGGGTGGCCGATTAGTTCGTCATCGGGATAATCGGTACAAAGTGCGATTGAAACGGTGCCAGTACCATCCTTGGGCGTCCTGGAGATAGCAAGCGGTGAAGTGGTAGGTCCGTCATAGAAAGGGATCCACATCCCCGGATCCATTGAGTTGCCGGAGGTCGACATAGAGTCTCCTGGTGATATTCAAAAGGGTGGCTTTATTTTTTAGGTGATGGGCGGAGGTGTTGCGGCGCCTGTGGTATGTCTTGATCGCCGGGGCCAGCGAAAGCCGCCAGCGCGGCGCGCTTGAGTAGTTCAGTGACTGCGGTCATGCGCTCCTCAGCGCTCCTGCGGTCTGGGCTTTCAGGTTCTTCCTTCTCGCTTAGTGCATCATGGAATGCTACCGAAACAACCTTCCCGCCAAACACTTCCATATTCGCGTGTACCGGCGGCTCTTTGCCATCTTCAAACTCAACGACGAAAGTCATGGCAGACATCACTTCACCTCCTGCGGGGCGGCTGGCAGCTGCATCCAGTGGGTTACCAGCACGTGCTCTATGCAGCATGCTGCTGGCGCATCAAGCCTGTCGAAAAACAACCCTGAGTGCTTATCGAAGAATGATACAAAGCGATGGCCCATTTTGTTTATGGTGATCACCTCCTGCTCATCCTCCGGCATCCGCTCGCTTACCGGAATCCATGTATCCGGAATTACCGGAGAGTTGCGCCTATATGCCAGCAGCTCACGATAGGCGTTCGATCGCGGATTATCGCCGTGAGCCATCCCTTCAAGTTCATCATCCGTGAATGAATTTGGCGGCAACTTGTTAGCCGTCATTACAGGTTCAGCCTGGAGCATGGCGGCGCGGTGACCAGCCTTCCACGCAGATTCAGCCATCACACCCAGCATTTGCTTGGCTGCTGTGGTGTATTGGTTATGCTGATAATTCTCATGCCATTCCCTGCCAAACCACGAATAGAAATTATCGTCGGCATCAACTACCGGCGCTGGCTGCGCGTGGCGATAGAGAAAATAAACATCATCAGGCAATTTGTGTGCCGCAGATGAGAAAACCAGCGCGAACCTATTGCCATCAGGCCGCCCGCTTTGCACATCCAGCGTCGCTACAGGCTCGCTGTCGGCCTTGCGGCGTTCCTGCAGCTCCAACAAGGCGAGGCGCACAACCTGTTTACCTGCTGCGTTAATCCCTGCAGGGTGCTCCAGTGCGTCGAGCACACCCTGCAGGTCTTTGTCTTGCAGTGGCTTGCGGCGTTCCTGTAGTTCTTCGGCGGTTAACTGGTTATTGGTCATTGGTTGGCTCCTCCCGGAACAAAATTGATTGCTGAAAACCGATTAAGAACCACACCCCATCAGCGCGCTGGCTCATTTCGTACCAGTCCTCTTGATTGAGGTCTGAAACGAGGTTGTCGCCACAGATGCAGGTATCGGCACCGCGAGGTTCTGAGTCGTATACGGTGCCAGGAGTAAACCAGGCTGGCTCAGTTGAGCTGACGCATACCATTTTTGTTACGCCCATCACTCAGCCTCCCCCTTGAAGTTCCGGGATAGCCCATTGCTTTCGAGCATCCTGTCAATCAGTTCGACGTTGCGAGACCAAACCTTATCTGCTTCATAATTTCCGCAGCCAATCATTGCGGCGCAATCGTCGGTAAGCCGCTTTATCGCCTCAATCTGCGCAGGAGTCACATCGATTTTCATCACTCAGCCTCCCACTTGATGCCAGCGGCGGTCAGCATTTCCTGAATATCCTCTGCGCTGTAGGCTATTTCAGTACGATAATCTTCTGAAAACCCCTCGCGAAATAACATACTGTAACGCTGCGGCAGCTTCACGGTGACGGTGCGGGACTCCAGCTCGGCGATGCGCTGGCGCAGAGCAGTAACCTCATCGAACAACTCACAGGCAGTACGTCCCTGCTCAACCGCTTTCGTCTGCGCCTTCTCCAGCGCCTCTACCAGCGCGAGGATGTTGGCAGGATTAGCGGCCTGGACGAACTCACGGTTCTCCGCTGCATCCGGCCCTTCGAAGTGCGCGATGATGAATCCTCCGTTGGCCTGGTCATTAGCGCTGCAGCATGCTTCCCAGCCGTCGCCAGATTCTTTAACCCAGTCGCCGTTACTCGCCTTCTCTGCCGCCGTGCGCATACGATGCGCCAGTTCGGTGATATCAGTCATCAGAGTTATCCTCGCAGCAGTAGTGAGCACCGTCTGCGTCTGTACTTTTGAAGCCGCAGATATCACATTCAATTTCGTGTTGGAGTTGCGCTTCTTCCGCGCATTCGTGACTTCCTGGATCATCGGCTTTGTAAATGCCGCCGCATAAGGTGCAGCGAACAGCAGGAACATCGTCGTAGTTTGTGGTGCCGGTGATCATTTGTCGGCCCCCTCAATCCGTTTGAACTCGATAACCCAAACCCAGGGGTTAGCCGTCCAGGACTCTTCGCCGTAGATTGACTCCCACAGCTCGCGGAATGCCAACCCGGCCTCCATAGGGCCAGATGCAGCAATAACCCCCTCTGCGCGGGCGTCGTCCTGGCTCATGCTGCGCAACCGCTCAACGCGCACGTCAGTGATTTCCAACAGAAGGCGGCTGGCCCAGCGGGGCATGTGGATGGATGGTCGCCACGCGCCTTCAAATTTTTCATTTTCAGTGTGCGGCTTCCAGTCGGCATTGTCGGGTATAGACCACAACCCATAATCTCCGGGGCGCTGTTCACAACTGGCACGGTAAATGCGCGCAGCAGTCTTTTCGTCGCCCTTACACAGATTGTCATTCCAGTCCACACAGCAACCGTCTTCGTTACCCAGGAGCGCCCATGTCTCGCGCACCCAGATGCGATCGCCTACTGCGCCGAATGGGCAGTTGAACCAAATATCACCCCTGTTTTCACAATCCTCAGCCCACGGCCAGGGCTTGCCATCTTCACGCTCAGCCATTTCCATTGCTGGCTGGCGTCGCCAGTTGAAGGGACGCCGCGTCTGCGTCTTGCGACCATCAAGAATGGCGCGCACCATCTCGGCGTTAAAAATCATTCCCCGTTCTTTCATGCCATTACCCATTCAATTAACTGATACACACCAAGCAGGGCTAGAATGATCACCACCCACACCGCGAAATTAGCGACCAGTGCCGTAACCAGTAGCAGGCGCCGGCTGTAGTATTCATCCATTGGTAGCTACTCCGTTGAAGGCTAGGAAAGTCGTCATCGAGCGATCGACAAGGCGGGTGTTGTAATAGCGGCCAATGCCCCAGACGATGGCGAACAGAATCCACCTGAAGTGATCGGTATAGGTTTTGAAAGTGATGCCTTCGCAAATATCCCAGGCGCTCACACTGGACGGCCAGTCAGCCTCATAGAGAGCCTGATATGCTTCATGCTCGTTGCTGAAACTGCCCCGTGTTAACTCCCGGACAATTTCCCTGATACGCGCCTCATCGCTATCTGTGGTAGCGTCGTCGTCATCCCAGTCTTCATCTTCCTCGGGCTCAGCGTCTTCATCGACTTCCAGGTAATCGTTCTGCCATCGCAGAAGGTCTGCACAGAAAGAATCATGGTCATAGTCTTTACATATCAGTTCCCTGTTACAGCCGGAGCCCGCTTCAAACTTCTCAGACCAGTAGCCAGTGTTGATGCCATGCTCGAACGCGCCGCCGAAGAATTCGAACATGTCTCGCAATCGTGAAAACGTCCAGGTGCCCATATCGCCGGTGACGCACAGGTAGCCGGGCCATGTTGTAATATCGAAACGGTAGCAGTTGGTACCGGGCTTCGAGAATTCCAGGTGGCGATATACGCCAGTATCCATATGCACCTTCATCCGATGTTCGACAACGTCAGAAAGGAAGCGGGTCTGAACATCCCGAGAGTATTTACTCATTTCATGATCCTTGGTCGTGGTATCTCGTGTGGTGTAGGCGCGTTTCCGCGCCGGGGAATTAACTTTTGTTGGTGGTAGAGTCTTCATACTTCTTGCCGCAGAAGGGGCAGTAGCTCATGACTACGGCGGCATCTTTGATATGTCGCCTGCGCGATACAGTCCCATTGACACGGCGAGGGAAAAAGCGGAATCGGTAGTTAATGAATAGTGGTCCTGAGTTGCTACCTGCAGGCATGTACCACTGGTTTTCGAAGCTGGAATCATCCATTTTCCCGATGTCAGCTGAATATTTTTCAGTCAACTTGTCGTTGATTTGTTTGCTCATTGCGTCAAAGCAGTCACAAGCCATTTTTAGTCTCTTTTGAGTAGTTCCCCGGTGGCTGGATCGATATAAACGTCCGATTCAAACAGGCGTAGGCGGTGGTATTTGCGTGGTCGTTCGCGCAACCAGGTCAGCCTGCCGGGGGAGTAAATGGAAATGTCATCGATGGGGAAAACGGCCGCTATCTGCCGGATGGCATCCTGCAGGCCTGTATCAGCTGCGTGATCCCATACGGCGGCGCGGCCGCTTTCCTCTTTCATCAGTCGGTGAGTCGTCGTGTGAATAAGGCGTGGAAGCCTTCTTCGCTGGAGAAGACGGAGAAGAGGAACCAGCCTTCGCCCTCAGGCTGCTCAGGCTCCCATTCGCTGAGTGAGCTCTCGCCATCCAGGATACGTTCTTCCAGTTCGGGATCCTGGTCGAACAGATCCAGCGTAACTGACTCTAGGCCGTGAGAGGCGTACCAGTCTTTGTATTCCTGGACCGGTGTGCTTTCGTCCCAGTCTGGTTGAAGTGCCGTAGCAGGGTGACACCAGTAACCGTCTTCATCACGCTCCGGCGCCACGGGACCAATCGGGAGATAGAGAAGACGGGCGATGGCGCGCGAGAAGGTGTGATCGACCAGATAGCGAATCGCCATGGTGTCCACATCAGAGAGCAATTTCATGCGTGGTGAAGTGAAGAACTCAGCATCAAACGCTTCTTTCATGTCCACCAGCGTCGTCGCCCGGATCTGGTTAACGCTGTTCTGGAGATCGAGTGGAGGGACAATCTTCTCGGCCAGTAGGGCAATACTCAACTGCTGTCCCGGCGGTAGTTCGTCGGTTTTCACTTCCAGAATCTGCAACACATCACTCACTGCCTGGGACTGCCTAACGCAGTACTGCTGTATCAGCTCCGCGTCGGCGATAAGAGTCACAAAGTGGTCATGCCAGCGCGCCGCATCTTTTTGCGCTTCCTGCCAGCGGACCAGTAGCTCTTTAAGCACCGGGCCAGATTCATCATGTGTGGCCAGTTTGCTGGCGATAGCGGTCAGTTCTTCATTCGATTTATTGGTTAACATTCGGGATCCTCAGGAGGCTGTATTCTTAGCCCAGTTGGTTGCCTGCCAGTCTTTCACGGCATTCATGCAGGCGGCGTGTACCTGGCGCGCGGTGGTAATGCCAAAGCCTTTAACCAGGTTGGAGAGTTCTTCAGGGGTATGGCTAACGACCGTCCACAGGCTGTAAATGCCTGAGGTATTCAGCAGGTCCAGCCATTTATCCTGCAGTGGAAGACTGCTCAGCTGGGTTGCCATCGCCCATTCTGCGCGCTGTACCAGGTGCGGATGCGTTTCTGAAAGAAGTTCGGCTATACGGCGATTTAGCGCAAAGCCCAGCGCCGATGGCCAGGCATCTTTAAATGGCTCAAGGATGGGATACCGTGCCCGGCACCACTGCGTAACAGAGACCAGAACGGCGACGCCGGAGTTGGTGCGAACCTCGATATGCCAGTCGATATCCTGTAGCAGGTCCAGATGCAAATCCCGGTCGGAAGAGCCGAGTGTCAGGCGCCAGCCGAAAGTGTAGAAGTAGAACTGCAGGCCGCTCGCATCATCTGCAGGGTACCAGGTTGGATCAACGTCGCCGTCCATACGCTGTAGCCGCTTACGCAAATCCTCGTTCTCGAGGCTGAGCTCTGCGTTCTGCTGAATGGCCATGGCCAGATTGGTGCGCGTTTTCGCCTGATCGCCGCGAGCCTTTCGTAGTTCCAGTTTCTGCTGCTCGAGTAGGGCGGTTTTATCGCTAATCGTCGACTTCAGGCTGACAATCTGCGTTTTCATCCGATCCGGGTTCATGGACTGGAAGCGGGCGTTCTCAGCGCGAACTGCGCGCATATCACTCTGCAGGACGCTGATGGCCGCTTTAGCTGTTTCCTCCGCGGCTTTTGACTCTGCGGCGGTTATTCGCAAGTCTTCGATCGTTTCCTTCGCTCCAGAAAGCTGCAGTGATAGTGCTGTGCATCGGTCGCTGGTGGCCTGCTCCTGATCCGCGAGGGCGTTAAATTCATCGACCTCTACGTTATGCTGCTCCAGCACCAGAATTTCAGCCTGGTCTGTAAGTGTTAAAGCACTTTCAATAGAAGCTTTCGCCGTGCCTGTGACCTGGCTGATCGCCAGTTCCAGTTGCGAACGTACCGGGCGAAGTGAATTGTTCAGGACTGTTGCAACGCTGATTTCAATCTCTGGGGTGTCAGTCACTATGCACCTCCGTTTGCGGTCGTAATTCAGCGAGGCGCCGGCAGGCATCAGAGCGGTTCTGGCGATATTCCCGCACTTTGTACTTGCAGGGAAAATTCATCGCATTGCTCCAGAGTACGGCTGCTGTTTCGAATAGCCCGTCGCGCTCGAGCATTGCTGCCTGAGCGGCCAGTTCGTTTCCGGACCGGGCTCGTTGTTGAATAAGATGGTTCATTGCTAACCTTTGAGTTTTCGTAGTAGCAGGTCACTACACTGTTGTTGTTGATGATGAAAAGAAACCGGTCCGCGGTACGCAGAAAGTAATCTCGGTGCCGTCGGTGGAATCCCTTCTTCCGCATCTGCGCCTTGGTCAGGGGGCGCGCGGAAAGAAGGTCATCGATGATGAAGCAGGGGAGCCGCTGGCGGCGTTCGCGATACCGGCTGACGGCGTGGTCAGTTATGCCGCGAATATGCGCCAGTTGCGGGATCGCTATGTTTGGCATTACTCCCTCTCGAACTCGGCGATCGCTTTAAGAATCCCAATCTGGTAGTAGCAATCGTTGAGCGGCTGGTGGGCGTTAATTGGCCTTGGCACCGACTCAAGCTCAAAGCCTTTCGCGGCAGCCTTGTTGATGGCTGATTGCACGCAATTAACTTTGCGGTAGTGCCACGGTAACTGGTACCCAGCGTGGCGGAAGGCGTTCTCCCACTGAGGTATGTCAAAGTAGGCCGGTTTAGCCCAGATGTTCACGGCGTGGTGCAGATCGCTCACCGTCGGCGTATCGTCTTCCTGCCATACCCGGCGGCACGAGTCGATGATGAAGCGGTAAACCTCCGCGCAACCGCGCGCTATAGGTACTGTCAGCTCCTCGTCCTGGATAAAGACACTCTGCTGAGTCTCCCAGAGTTGGGAGAACCAGAAGTAGATGGTGCCAACGTCGATATGCGTCCCTGGCTGGGCTTTGGCATCCATGCTGATCACTTTGGTGTCCAGCGCTTCAAACGTATCCGGGCAGAAGTGAACCAGTGCGCCCTGGACAATGTGAGCGTTGGGGTGAGTAGACAGGGTTTCGTTGTCCAGCATGATGTGAACTGGCTGTAATTGCGGTTTCATGGCTACATCATCATCGCGAAGTTAAGAACGGACAGCGCAAAGACTGAAACAATCAGCGCGAACAGTATCGGGTAGCGAATTTGGCTGCTGCGGGGCATTTTCTGACGCTCCGGGGCGTTAAATCGCGCCTGGCAGGACGGGAGCCGGCGGAACGGGTCGATTGCCTTATTACATGGACGGACATTCCGGACCGCCATAGATTTTGTTACCTGATTATTTTTCATGTATATTTCTTTTGCCTCTTGAAAAGGGGGCATACCATTCAAATTGCTAACCTTGTCTGGTATCTCGTGTAATCAGCGGTTTGGTCGCCGCTGGTTGGGATAGCCCCGGTTTGGTCGCCGGGGTGTTTCTCTAAAAGCTCGAGGTGCCGTCTTTATGCACGATTCCTGCAACTTCAAGACATTCAGGCTTCCGGTCGGAATAAGCTGGAGCGACGATTTCGCATGCTGCCTGCGTTGGGTAAATATCGATGACTTCATCGGTACATGGCTGGCTCACCAGGCATGTCACAATCAATCCCCACATAAAAACTCCATAAAAAAAGCCCAACGATGTACGCCGGGCTGTATTTGAACTGGACGATTACAGGTCCAGTAGGTTGGTGATCTCTTCCAACTGCAGAGTGGCTTCTTTAATGCCTTCTGCGATTTTCAGAATGTTGCCTGTCAGTGGAGAGGATGGTTGGCACTCATCCACACTGGTGCTGCCACACGGAATTGGGGTTTGACTGGCGGGAATGAGGCGGGTGGCCAGGGTGCTAATTCGTGACTTCAGAAGGCGGATTTCGTCGAATGCCTGATCTAGACTCATTTCAACGTTGGACTTGCATGCCACGTTTACGGCCGTAGCTGTCCCTTCTAATTTATGCATAACTGCTAACCTATTTGTGTGAAACGCATTGCTGCGTCAGTATTTTCAGGCCCAGCTTGTACGCCAGGTGATATTCCGCAACAGCACCGTCGCTTGCCTTCCATCCATCGAGCAGATAAATAGCCTCTGCACGCTGGAGCATCGCCATGCATATGGACATGTAGTCAGCCTGTGATAAGCCGTTCGGAAGAACTGCGGGGTTGAGAGGAATGTCACCGGCGGCGCTAAGCCGCTCAGCCGCGGCGAAAAACGCCGGGCGGTTGAACTGGGGCAGATTGGTCATCGGCCCCGCTATATACACGATCATTTGCTAACCTCGTGAAATTCAGGCATGCACACCCACAACAAGCCACCCCTGGTTTATCGGAAACGGATGTGCATGCCTGAATTATCTTGTAATATGGTTACTTCTAAAGAGAAGCATGTTTTGGGGAGTAAGCATGTCGCCGGATACATTCGAAATAGCTAAAGCAATATCTAGCCTTAAAGATGAAAGCAGCATCTTAAAAGATTATATATTTCCATTAATATCCACTATTGTAACGGTATCCTTAGGGTATAAGTTGGCTGAGAGAAGCTTTAATCACCAAGAAAAAATAAAGTCAGAAATAGCAAAGGTGAATAGCTACAATAGGTTTTTTGTCGGGTTGGATGCCATGTTTCAAACTTTGATAGCCATCAAAAAAACATACGCTGTAATTAATGAAACTCACCCAATAACAAGGGCTCTTAAGATCCCAAGAATGGTTGGTCATGTATTTAACCCTCCAGATGTTAGCAGCATTTCATTCCTGTCTGAAAAAAATGAATATTGTGAATCGTTAAAAGTATATGACGGATGGAGTAACTTGGCACGACTCAATACAATGGTGGGAAATTACGCGCAACTTCAAAACAGGATTTATATTCGTAATAATCAAAAGGATAGCTTTAATGAGATCTTGAGGAAAACCACGTCAGTGAATTGGGAGATAGATCTTACAAAAATTTCTGATGAAAATGTACCTGAGCTCTTTAAATTAATCGACTCAACTGAATCAATAATTTCATTGGTTGATGGTCTGATTAGGGAAGTATACTCTTGTCTAACGGAGTTGAGCGATAATATTTCAAAAGTTATTAATGCAGATCTAATTGATGGGCATGTAAACATACTAACCTATAAAAATAAATCAAAGGAAATCATGCTTCTTCTGAAATCTGCTCCACAATTTTCAACACAAGGACTATCCGATGTGTTGTGCATGAGCGAGAGCGATATTTTTTCGATGTACAAAAGCGGATATGAGGATTTTTCATATAAGTTTATGGAATATCCTGAATACACTGAAATAAACTCTAACAACTCTTGAGTGATTATTCCAATATACGGATATTATTGAGATTATAAAAAATGAAAACTTACCGACTGAGCTTCTCTGAAAGCTGCTCATTACCAGATTCAGCAAAGATGGATGCTATAGCAGCACTTCTAAGATGGTTTGACGAGAACTACCATACCCATGCAATGCATATGTATGCCAATTCTGTCGAACAAACGGAAGGTGAAATCTGCTGCTTCATCGAATTTGGCGAATCTGGTTTTGAGAACACCTTAAAAACATGGTTGAGTTTGCAACTGAACTCCATGGGCGACGAAATAGACACTCATGAGGAAGTATACGAATTCAACGAAAAAGACTTTGATGTATCAGCTGTTGTTAACCGCATTTCGTAATCCGGCGCGGTTTCTCCGTTAACGTGGGAAGGCCGTGATCCCCTTACTTGCACATTAAGCCGACGCATCCCGGAGGTCCGCCTTCGGGATTCTCGCAATCTCGACACCCTGGCATGTGCCAGACCAGCAATCCATTCGGATTGTTAGTTCTACCGACCTGTCCACGTTGTTAAAGAGCAGGGCTTTCGCCACGGCATAAATAGTATCTATGATGTTTGTTGAAAACAATATCAAAGATATTATTTGTGGTGGTGTTTAACGTATTCATCTGAATTTTAAAGTGTTTTATTTTTGGCGCGTGATATCAGCGCCAGGAGCGATAAAATACTGACTAAATTGCTGCAACGCTGCGATAGCCAGATCAACGGGCGCGGCGGCCTCCACCTCAATTTCCCGTACTACGTTGGCAGGACAGTTGTAAATGAAATTCCGCGATTTGTAGTCGCCGGGGATACCCGCCGGGTAACGTGGCGGGTTAAAGAAAACGGCAAAAAAAGTGTTCCAGATTTTTATCGCCGCAGTAGCCTGGAGTTGGTGCAGGAGTGGAGCCTGTTCCTCAGGCATCTCCGCATCCAATAGGACCAGCCAACCAACTAACAGGCAAACCGGAAGCAGGTGATGTGTCTGACCGAGATGTTCGAACTCGACCATCTGACTGTGAAATGCCGGCATTGAGCGCAGGCGGGCCAGTTCAGCTTCTAGTGATAGTGATAACGCCTCACAGACGGGTACGATCGACGTCGAGAAACGACCCTTATAACGACGTACCAGGAACTCGATCCCTAGGTGAGGGACAATGATTAGCTCTTCCATTTTTACTCCAGAATAATTGCTGTGTAAAAATGATATATCTACAAAGGTGGTTGGTTTATGCAAAATGAATCGAATTTAATGCTATCAATTGTTCGCATACAGGCTTTTATTGAGAAAGACCGCAATTGTGTGATGAATAATTAGCAGTATAAAAGCTCGTGGAAATGACCTGAATCAAGACATTATTTTACTGTAAATTAAAACAGTATCATGCCTGAAAATGATGGGGCAAACGGATTATGCCGCCGCGGAATTTATTATTCCAGATAGTAGCGGCTGGAATTAACAATTGCAGAGATAAAGTACACGGTCTCGATACTGTCAGCCGGTACCAGCTCGGGAAGAGCGGACTTGCCAGTGATGTCCACAACTTGTACGTCACTACGCTGGGATGTGAGCGTTTTGAATAGATAGCTGCCGTCAGTGAGGAGTACAACCACGTCGTCGCCAGGTTCAGCAGCAACGCGTTTCTCAAGCACGACAAACTCGCCATTTTTGACACGAGGCCAGAGGCCATTGCCGGCTATCTCCAGGGCAAAGCTGGAGCTGTCGCTATCAACTTTCAGCCAGCCATCACACTTCGTGACCCCACCAGCGACACCGGATTCGTTTGGCGAAAGTCTTCCAATCACCATTACACGGCGAGCCATTTCTTCCAGTGTAAGAGAGTCTTTTAGCGCGCTTGCCTGTCGGGCAATCTCCCGGGCAAGAGAAGGGCTAATTTGCTCAGCACCCACGCCAAGGATACGGGCGAAATCCGACACGACGCGCGCATTAAGTGGCTGGCGGCCGGTGATGTAATGCCCCACGGCGCTCTGTGTAATCCCCATCTGATCGGCTATCAGTGTCTGGCTGAGCTTTAGCTCTTTCTTCAGTGACTGATAAAGGGATTTAAGGCGAGCCGCGTCGGCTTTCTGTTCGTCGGTCAGTATTCTGCTCATCCCGTGATTTTAATATACCTGCTACTAATTACATAACATCAATGATATTGATTAAAGATAATATGCATGATACTTTTTCGACTTCGAAAATGAGAGGTAGCTATGGAAGTTATCACCTTGCAGGAGCTGGCAGCCCGGATTACCCAGGCTGGCGCAGCCAAGCTGCTGGGCTGTAATCAGACCAATATTTCCCAGGCCCTACGGAATCGGCGTGTTATCGCCGTTACGCTGTACGACGACGGGACGGCGGCGGCGGTGGAGTTCTCCGTCTTCCCGCAGACCAAAAAACTCGCTGACCACGAGTAAGTAACTAACAAACACGAGATGACCATGACCAAATCAATCCTTGAACGCTTACCGCAGCGTCGTAACCGCGGCTATACCCCTGAAACCATGCGTACTGAAGATATGCGCTGCCGTGTCACGCCGGCGCGCCGCGTGGCTGTTGATGCAGTAGCCCGCAAGTGCCGTGACCAGGGCGTATACCACAAATCCGACGTGATGAATCTCGCACTGGAAAACCTGGTTTTTCAGATGACCAGCTGCGATCCCGAACTGGCGGAGGAAATCCGCCGCGCGCTGAAGGCGGAGGCTCTGCCTACCGATCACACCTGGCTTGCTGGTGGACACGATGAATAGCGATACGCAGTCCCTGAGTGTCGCGCTGCAGGTACTGATCAAGAAAGCCCGTGATGCTGGTGGAGAGCCGGCGGCACGGGCAGTACTTGATCGCCTGCAGGCGAACTACTCGCTGCTGAAGAACAACGGCAGCAACAAAAAACACTGAGTGCGCCGGGATCCCCCCGGCGCTGTGCTGCGACCAACAGCACTGGTTAGCAATCGAATGGTAATGCTGTTCCGCCCGAACGGTAGGGACAGTTAGGAACGCACATGAGCATGATTTTGATAGCGAAAGCTCTGTCGATGAAGACGGGAAGTACGATCAGAAAAATGATTCTGGTCAAGCTCGCTGACAACGCCAGCGATACAGGTGAATGCTGGCCGTCATACCAACACATTGCGGATCAATGCGAGTGCAGTAAGAGCGCGGTAAAGCAGCATATCGCTGCACTGATCGCTATGGGGTTAGTACGGAAAGAGAACCGCCTGGGCGTTAAAAACGGGAAGGGCAATACATCCAATATGTACTTCCTGACACTTGATGCTATGGCACCAGAAAGCACACCCCCTGTGCCATCAGATGACCTACCCCCTGAGGCATCAAAAATCCCCCCTGTGCCGTCAGAAAGCACACCCCCTGTGCCACCAGATGGCACCAGAACCTATCACTCTACTGAACCTGTCAATGATCCGGTTACTAGTGGATCTGCTGTCGCAGACCACCCGCAACAACCGCCAGAAAAAATGAATTACCAGGCTGTACTGGACAGCTATCACGAACTGCTGCCGGATATGCCTCAGGTCAAAATCCTGACAGAGGACCGTAAGAAAAAAATCCGTTCGTTTTGGAAGAAGTTCAGCTTCACAGAGCAACGCTGGCGCGCATACCTGAAGTATATCGCCGAGCACTGCCGCTGGATGCTGGAAGACCAGCCAAACGGGAAGGGCGGATTCTGGCGCCGTAAAAACCTGGACTACCTGATCACTGAGCGCTGCTATGTAGCCGTCAAAGAGGATCGCGCCAATGACCAGTGACCAACTGAATTACAGTGTCGACGCAGAGCAGGCGGTGCTGGGTTGCCTGATGCTGAATACCGACCATGACCGGGCTGGGAAAGTGTATGGGATGCTCAAACCGGAATCGTTTTATCTGCGCCCACACCAGATAATTTTCCGTGAAATTCGGGCGCTGGCTCGTAGTGACCGGCCTACGGATATGATCAGCCTGATTGAATTTCTGGAGTCCAAGGGGCTGGCTGAGCAGATAGGGAGCTTTGCATATCTGGCAGAGCTCACTAAAAACGCGACCGTTTCCGCAATGACGCATTACGCCGGCATCGTCCGTGAAAAATCGATCATCCGATTCACCGTCGAAAAGCTGCAGTCGTGTCTGGAAATCATGAACCAGCCAGCAGACATGACCGCCGCAGACAGGATTGACGCTGTCCAGCAGGTGATCAATACCGTTGCCGAGCATGCCCGTAGCGGGCGCCGCGGTGGATTGCGGCCGGCGGCAGACGTTGTCACTGACTGGGTAGAAGACCTGGATAAGCGTTTCACGAACCCTGAGAGTGCAGCAGGACTGACGCTGGGCATTGACGGACTGGATCGCCTGATGGCGCCAAAACAAGTCCTGCGCGGCGCGCTGGTGGTTATCGGGGCTCGCCCGAAAATGGGGAAAACCTCTACTTTCAACAAAATAGCCACGCACTTTTCACTCGATCACCGTCTTCCTTCGCTGATTTTCAGCCTGGAAATGACTGATCGCAGCCTGATAGAGCGCATGGTCGCGCAGGAGGCGCGGGTTAACTCTGAAATATTTTACGTAGGTGCCAACGACGATATGGAGATGTCGCGGGCGATGGCGAAGGCTTACGAGCTGGCTGAATCCAATCTGATGATTGACGGAACGCCGGGCGTCACCCTGGCGCACGTTACGTCTGAAAGCCGCAAAGTGAAGCGCCAGCGCGGCGTCGTAGGGCTGGTGGCCATTGATTACCTGACGTTGATGAAGGCTGAAGCGGCAGAACGTCGTGATATTGCGTACGGCGAGATCACTACTGGACTGAAAAACCTCGCTAAAGAGTTGGATTGTCCGGTTGTGTTGCTGACGCAGCTGAACCGCAAACTCGAAGACCGCGCCGATAAGCGCCCGCTGCCGAGCGACAGTAAGGACACCGGGCAGATTGAGCAGGACTGCGACGTGTGGATCGGCCTGTATCGCGATTTTGTTTACAACCCGTCAGCCGATCCTGAGCTGATGGAGCTGATCGTGCGTCTGAACCGAGAAGGGGCGACCGGTACGGCATACGCCCTTATGAGGCATGGCACTGTACAGGATATCAGTACTGAAGAGGCTGCCCGCCGCATTGCTTCACGTCCGTCGCAGTCCGGGCGCCAGTCTCGAGGCAGGGAGGATTTCTGATGAAATGTGTCTCCGAAGTACTGGACTCGGTGCTGAATCAGATCGGTGACGGCAGCGTGGAGTTGCCACCAGAGCAGAGAGCGCGCAACCAGCGCTGGATAGCAAAAATTCGACAGCAGATTAATTCTGCAAACCACGAGAAACCGCGCCTGACCAGCGCATCAACTAAAAATATGAGGGGTTAGCTATGTTTGCACCAAAAAATTTGCGGTTATACCGCGTTAGCCGTGACGTGAATTTTGACACTGAGTCATTGCAGAACCAACTTAAGACGCTGGCGTTTACACCATGCGGCAGCCAGGACATGGCAAAAGCCGGTTGGGTACCGCCGCTGGGAGATGATTACGAGCATCTGCTGCACGCCTGCAACGGACATCTGCTGCTGAAATACCGCCGGGAAGAGAAGATCTTGCCGGCTGAAGTGGTCAGCAAAAATTTGGCTGCCAAAGTCACCAAGATGGAAGAAGAGCAAGGGCGCCTGCTGAAAAAGACCGAGAAAAGCAGCCTGCGGGATGAGGTGCTTCACTCACTGATGCCGCGCGCTTTCAGCCGTTCGGCGGATACCTGGTTGTGGATTGATACCACCAGCAACCTGATCGCCGTCGATAGCAGCAGCGCGAAGAAAGCAGAAGACGTGCTGGCGCTACTGCGTAAGACGCTCGGCAGCCTGCCAGTGGTGCCGTTGACGACAGAGAATCCAATTGAGCTGACGCTGACCGAGTGGGTTAAACAGGGATACGCGCCGAAACCTTTTGACCTGGGAGACGCCGCCGTGCTGCAGGCTGTTCTTGCCGACGGCGGCAAGCTGACCTGCAAAAAGCAGGAACTGGACAGCGAGGAGATCGCCAACCACCTCGACGCCGGCAAACTGGTGACCCGCCTGAACCTCGGCTGGACAGACTGGCGCGTTGAGCTCTCCCTGTCAGACGGATTCGGCCTGACGGGTATCAAATTCTGTGACGTGCTGCTGGAGCAAAACAACGATATCGACCATGAAGACGTCGCCGCCCGATTCGATGCTGATGTCATGCTGTCCACCGGCGAATTATCTCGCTTGATTTCCGATCTGCTGCAGGCGCTGGGTGGCGAGACTAAGAAACAGACTCCGGAAGAGACCTACACCGACTCATACTCTGACCCGCTACTCGAGGACGCTATCAAATTCGTTCTGGATACCGCGCGACCGTCGATATCCTCTATCCAGCGCCAGTTCCGGATCGGCTATAACCGTGCCGCGCACATCATTGAGGCGATGGAAGCCAGGGGCATTGTATCTGCACCGCGCCATGACGGCACCCGGGCGATTACCGCCAGCGCGGGGGCGGCACGCTGATGTACGAGCTGATCTACGCCGATCCACCGTGGGCCTATGGCAACACTGTCAGTAATGGCGCGGCGACTGAACACTATCCAACGATGTCGATCACCGATTTGAAGCGCCTGCCAGTATGGACACTGGCGGCGGAGAATGCCGTGCTGGCACTCTGGTACACCGGTACGCACAACCGGGAGGCAATCGAGCTTGCCGAGGCATGGGGTTTCACCGTACGCACGATGAAAGGCTTCACATGGGTGAAATTCAACTTACTGGCAGAACAGCGGATCACCAAAGCCCTCCAGGAGGGGGGCGTCACTGATTTTTATGACTTCCTCGAACTGCTTAATGCCGAGACGAGGATGAATGGCGGGAACCACACTAGGGCTAACTCAGAAGACCTGCTGATCGCCACCAAAGGAACCGGCCTTGAGCGTCGCAGCGCTTCCATCAAGCAGGTCGTGTACTCGCCGCTAGGCGCGCACAGCGAAAAGCCCTGGGAAGTGCGCCACCGGCTGGAAACCTTGTACGGCGAAGTTACCCGCATCGAGCTCTTTGCGCGTAGCGATGCGCCGGGGTGGGATTGCTGGGGCAATGAATGCGAGAACTCGGTTCAACTATTCGCTGGAGAGTTTCGCAGGCCGGATAGTACTCCTGTATCACGCGGATTAGCTGCTTTTGGCACCACGCTGAACGGGGACACGATCTGGTCTTCTGAAGTGAACCAGGTGGTTGCTTCGGTGCCGGGAACCGGCCAGTTACCCGAACACCTCCTGACGAAACTGAAGGCGAATGTTAATCGTCTTTTCCTTGAAAGGCATGAGATGACGGAGGTTGTGCGCATTGCAACCAGCCTTGTGGTATCGATGGGAGTGGTGGTGTGAAAGGGTTAATCGTTGATAATTTTGCCGGCGGCGGCGGGGCGTCTACCGGTATCGAACTGGCAATCGGCCGTAGCGTTGATATTGCAATTAACCACGATCCCAACGCCATAGCCATGCATGCGACCAATCACCCCAGCACCCAGCATTTTTGTGAATCGGTGTGGGACGTTGATCCGGTAGCTGCCTGTGCCGGTCTGCCGGTCACGCTGGCGTGGTTTAGCCCAGACTGCCGGCATTTCAGCAAGGCGAAGGGGGCCGCACCAGTGAAGAAGGAGATCCGCGGGTTGGCCTGGATTACTCTCCGCTGGGGCCTGAAAAAGGAGCCTCGGGTTGTCATGCTCGAAAACGTGGAAGAATTCCAGACCTGGGGACCGCTAATCGACATACCGCCTAAGCCTGACCAGCCTGCTGAATTACTGGCGGAGTTTGTTGGCCCGGTACTTCCAGGATACAGCAAACCAGATCCGGCCCGAGCAGGCGAAACATTCCAGGCGTTCGTTAAGATGATAAGCACCGGCATAGACGCTGACCATCCTGCGCTGGCTGAGTGTTGTGATTTTCTGGGACTGGATCCGAAGGGCGAAGATGCCGCCCGTCTGGTAACCGGCCTGGGGTATACGGTGGAATTTCGCGAGCTGCGAGCGTGTGACTATGGCGCTCCGACGATCAGGAAGCGGTTCTTCATGGTCATGCGCCGTGACGGGCGTCCAGTCGTCTGGCCTCAGCCTACTCACGGAGACCCTAAATCTCCTGAGGTGCGTTCCGGGAAGCTGGCGCCGTGGCGGACAGCTGCAGAGTGTATCGACTGGGACATCGCCGCTCCGTCAATCTTCGGGCGTAAGCGTGATCTGGCGGAGAACACACTCAAGCGGATCGCGCGTGGTATCGAGCGTTTTGTTCTTGGGAGCGCGTCGCCGTTCATCGTGAAGTGCAACCACACCACGACCAAAGGCAAATATGACTGTTTCCGGGGGCAGGAACTTAATGCGCCGTTGCAGACCATCACTAAAACTCATGGTTATGCGATCGCCGTGCCGCACCTGACAAAGTTCCGCACCGGCGCCACCGGGCAGCCAGTCACGGAACCTGTTCCGACGATAACCGCGGGAACGTCAGTACGCCCAGGGGGTAATGGTCATGCGCTGGGGATCGTTGAGGCGGCGCTGACGCCGTTTATTGCAGGCAATGGCGGAAGTGAATACCAGGCGAAACCGCGTCCTGTAGACAAACCGGCCCATACCATTCTGAAAGAATCGCGCGCGTGTCTGGTTGCGCCTGTTATCGCAAGGCAGTTTGGCGCCAGCATAGGCCACCGGGCCGACGAACCAAGCGCGACAATTACCGCAGGCGGTGGTGGAAAATCGCAGTTGGTAACACCAACCCTGATCCAGATGGGATATGGCGAGCGCACCGGGCAACAGCCAAGGGTGCTCAAACTGGATGCCCCACTGGGTACCGTGACCGCCGGCGGCAATAAATTTGCAACGGTTAGCGCGTTCCTGGCTAAGCACTATGGCGGCAATTACACAGGCCCCGGCGTCAGCATGGAAGAACCGGCTCATTCCGTCACTACAGTCGATCACCACGCCGTTGTTGCGTCACACCTCGTTAAGCTGCGCGGTACTTGTCGTGATGGGCAGCGCTCTGATGCACCTATGCCCACAGTCACCGCGGGTGGACTACACGTAGGGGAAGTGAAAACGACGTTAGCTACGGACGGTTACGACGAACACCGGGCGCAACTGGTGGCAGATTTTCTGCACAAATACTGCGGCATTGATTGCTCCGGGCTGGTGGCGGTGGAAGGGGCCACATATCGAATTGTCGATATCGGCATGAGGATGTTGCAGCCACACGAGCTGTATAAAGCGCAGGGGTTCCCGGACTGGTATGTGATCGATCAGGACTATCGTGGGGTTAAATATGCCAAAGACAAACAGGTGGCCCGGTGTGGTAATGCTGTGCCGCCGCCGTTCGCTGAGGCGTTGGTACGGGCAAATCTGCCTGAGCTATGCGTTAGTAAGGAGGTTGCGGCATGAGGGTGCTGCTAAATCCGATTCTTGTCAGGGAGTTGGATCAGGTGATCCTTCGTCCCGGACGATCTCTAATGCGCGCGTTTTATGGCCCGGTAGTGATTACGCCGGCAAGTGAGAAGGAGGCCGGGCGTCAGCCCGGCATACTGACAGAGGAACAGCCGCTACTGGAAGATCCAGAGTACCGGTTTTTCTGGATGTCGCCGGAAGTGCTCGCGGCGGCTGAAACAGTTGGCTCAATGGCCCGCTGGCTGGAACGAACCTATGACTGTTGCCAGTGGGAAACTGATGACGATGACTATCATCACAGTGAGCTCACTATCTCTCACTACGAAGACTCTTTGCTGCGTGTCTGCTGGCATCACGATAGGTTGCTGGTGGACCAACCAGGAAAGGTGGCAGCAATAGCCCGCAGCAATGCGGCGCGCTTCGTGCTGGACTCGGTTCGGGTTTATTTCAAATATCCAGATCATCACGTCGTTACTGTGAGTGATATTGGCTGCTGGGCGCTGGTTCACAAAGTTTCTGACCAACTACCTGATGGCGCGCTACGGAGAATCCTGCGCCTGCCTGACGCTGAGCCGCATAAATCAGTGTACCGGGAGAGCGAGTTACGGGTTAATCCGGCGGATCCTCGACAGATAATCGCGGAGGTCGTGCCGCCGGCAACTCCGGTGCTGCAAATCCGCGTAGAACCCGACGTCCCAGCGCAGTATATGAGCCGCCCCAAAATCCCGCGCTGGGAGTGTCAGCAGTACACCGACTGGGTGAAGACGCAGGACTGCTGCGGATGCGGTAAACGTGCAGATGATCCACACCACCTGATCGGACACGGCTTCGGCGGAACCGGGACGAAAGCAGGAGATTTCCATGTTATCCCCCTTTGCCGTGTATGCCACCGGCAGCTGCATGACAACGTTGCGGACTGGGAACGGCAACACGGCAGCCAAATGGAACACGTTCTTCGCCTGCAGCACCGCGCACTTGGGTTAGGCGTGATCGCAATGGGAGCCGTAAAGTGAAGAATGCTATCGATATGCTGACGGTCATTGGCAGCAAGGCAAAGGTCGCCCCTACAACCACCGGCGCACGCCGAGTGCGAGGGAGCGCTGAGCTGCTGGAGCAGGAGGCTCTGATTCAGTGGGCGGCACTGACAGTGATTAAGGGCTACCGGGTAGGCGACTACTTGGTCCATGTTCCTAACGAAGGGAAACGCGGCCCAAAAGCCGCCAGTGAGTTCAAGCGTGCTGGCGGCCGGGCGGGATACCCGGACCTGATTCTGGATATTCCATCTGGGGAGTGGCATGGCCTACGCATTGAGATGAAAGCGAAAGGCGGCAAACCGACGGCTACGCAGATGGAGTGGATCGAACGTCTGCGTGCTGTGGGGTATCGTGCAGAAGTGTGCTATGGGTTTGAAGCCGCGAGGCTGTGTATCTTAGGATATTTCAGGGGAAGTCCCCCCTGAAATTTAACTATCGCAACAATCCTTTTTACAGAGACTGTTCGGATTGGGCTAAGAAAAGCAAATTCGTAGCGGTTAAATGAAGCATATAGCTCACTAACTCTCTTGGGACAGTAGTAACATCTGTCCCTTGTCCATGACCAGAATTTTTATTTCTTATTGTTGGTATTCCACTCTCAAGCATTGTTTTGAGACTAGTGAATTGACCTTGTAGATAAGAAGGTATTAGTTCATGCTCAAGACAGCTGTTAATTAATTTTGAAGCGGTATCGTTTTTATTATATTGCCAACTCCGTTTATCATGAATTGCTTTCATGATACTTTCGAAAGATTTAAGGCACTCATTCAAACATTCTTTGAAATTGTCCAATCTATAATGTTCATGTGCGGCAAGAAACTCATCTATTACGCCATTATATTCGCCATTAGCGCTCAAGAGAGAAAGGGTTGGTTTAACTACTTCAGAGTGAATAAATTGCGAGTCGACTCTGATAATTTCTTTGTTTTCATATTGATATCCTATGCCACTCTCCCTAAATCGAGCATTTATATCAGAAATTGCATTATTGGCTTTTTCTCTTAAAGTTAAAGACTTTTCTCCTACTGTATATTTAATTGCTCCGCAAAATAGTTCTATTACGTCAAGGCAGTGGTCTGAAAATGGGGTCTTATGAAAGTGTTCAAAAATTTCATCCTTATACGATATAACATTGTTCGCTAATTTAAACTCTCCATATTCCTTTCTCAATATTTCGCAAATATCACGATAAATGTTGTCATAGATATCAGGAATGTAATTATAATGCTTCATTTCGATAAAATTAGAACATTGGCCAATTATGTCATTAATGATTTGATTGAATTGGACTCTAAATTTTTGAGGGATGTTGTCATAAACATAGACATCAGTAATTTCACCTCGAATTCTTTTTTGTCTTTTGGAAAAGAGGTCATAAATTGCCATGTGCTATTCCTTATAAAATATGGATAATAAATACTGTGATTTAATTTTCAATAGCATACATATTAGCGTTTACTCGTCGTGGTTACCATTCTCTTTTAGTTGCGTTTTAAGGAGTTTCTTTTTTTTATTATTGCTCAACGTGCAATAATGCTTGCGACCACGGTTAGCGAGAATGAAAAGATGAGTATCGAAGCAGCTATAAAAATTTTTGACCCGCGGACGGCGACGCTAGGACCTCGCGGCGGCCGTGCCACCTTGCACTGGGACGATATCGCGGCAATGCTAGCCGCCATTGAGCGAGAAAACCCGGTTGGGTACCAACTGATCATGGTGGCTTACCGCGGAGACCGGCAGCAGGAGACGGCGCTACGTAAAAGTGTTTGCACATGGGCTACAGACTTTTGCCAGAAATCGCTTATTGCTGACCACGCTCTGGCATACAGGGTTGCAGAAACTGCACTCGATATCCTTTTTCACCGCCCGCTTGAGACACAAATACGCTCGCTCAAGCACTTGCACCGACTATATGGGCCGTACGCGCAGCGGGAAGCGCAACGGATAAAGCTCCTGAAGAAGACGCTAACCAAAACAAAACTAAAGCCTGAGACCGCCTCTACGCTGACGCGGATACAATTCCTGGAAGAGCAGATCTCAGCGGCGCGGACTGGTATCGACCGATGGGTTGCCGCCCATGCCGCTGCATCAACGCAATGCCCACGCTGCCGGGGAGCCGGGCAGATCGTTAAACCCCAACCGGGTGTTTGCCCCATCTGCGATGGCCACCAGTATCTGGAGCCGACAAGAAGAGAGATTTTGCGGCACATCGGCAGGAGCGCATCCAGAGCCGAGGGCTATTTCTTTATCCTGGACGAGTGTCGTTGGTGGCTGGCCAGCCATTCTAATGCGGCCACTACGCGTCTACACGAGCTGTTCGATCTCAACCAGGAAGGTTGACAGGTCGCGTCGTGGGGATGAAAATCCCAGAATAGCTACCGTTCCCTCAACCCGCCTCGTGCGGGTTTTTTCGTTTCTGACGCCCGTAAAATGGCAGGTACAAAAAATGCCTCATAAATTATCGATCTGGCAGTGGATCGCCTTGGTTATGTCCGCTCCGAACGAGGCGCTCAAAGTTGGCGCGGCCCTCGCTGCCGGCGAGTTGTCCAGGTGGCTTCTTGGCGAGCGGACCCGCTTTCGCTACGTCTTGGGCGATTTCATCGCATGCGTCCTTATTTATTGCGCGCTGCGTCCGTATATCCCGGCACTACCGCCTATCCATGGATTCAAGATATCGCCTGATCTGGTTGTGTTGGTGATAGCTCTGCTTGGCGCGCACGGAATCAAGGCGGTCGTCGTAGCGGTCGCGAAAAAATTCGGTATCCAACTGAACGGAGAATCAAAAAATGGGTGATGTTTCCGAGCATTTCAGCCGGTGCGAACTGGCGTGCAAGTGTGGGTGCGGTTTTGACCAAGTTAACGCCGCATTGGTGTCGATACTGGAAAGTGTTCGCCAGCACTTTGGTGCGCCGGTAGTCGTTGATTGCGCCTGTCGCTGCCCGACACACAACGCAGCGGTCGGTGGCACCAGTCATAGTCAGCACCTTCTGGGCAATGCAGCAGATATTAAGGTAACTGGCGTTTCACCTGACGTTGTCGCCACCTTCCTGGAGCACGCACACCCGGACGGCGGGATCGGGCGTTACAACACCTTTACGCATGTCGACGTGCGCGGTACCGCCGCGCGCTGGGATGAGCGCAAATAATCACTCAAGGGCATTGGTGCTCGATAGTGACTATTGGTTAATTTATGGCGAAGACTGACTGGGAAAAGTTGTCGCGGGAGTTTCAGCGCGCGCACGCTAAATCTGGCGTCAAGCTGCAGGACTGGTGCGCAGATAATGGTCTCAATTACGCCACTGCGCGCCGACACATCAAAACGCGCAAAAATGCGCAGCAATCTGCACAAAGTGCGCAAAAAAAAGTGCGCAGAAATGCGCAAAAAAAAACGCATCAGGCCAAAGCTGGCGCGGATCCCTCTCAAGACGCGAGTAACAATAACAACGACGACGATTGCGCAGATGAACCAGAGACGAAACGCAAGGGGCGCGGCAATCCGCACCCGGTCTGCCGGTTCGTAGAGCGCAACACGGCCGCGGTAAAACACCGTGGGTACGCGAAGTACCTCGATGCAGATGGGCTGATGGACGATGCCAGTGAGATGGCGCTCATCGATGAGTTGGTATTCACTCGTGCCAGAGCGTTGTCTGTTACTCAAACGCTCAAGCGCATGTTCGCTGATATGGCGGTAGCTGACAGTGTTGAGGTTCGCGTCGAGCTCTACGGCAAAATCCTGCAGGCAGAGCAGGCGCTGGACCGTAATATTGGCCGTATCGAGTCAATAGAGCGGACGCTAAGTACGCTGGACGTTTGCGCCGCCACCACGCCGAAAATTATCGCGGATACCGCGCGTATCAAAGCCGCGACCGCAAAACTGCGGGCAGAGACTGACGTGCTCACCAGTCAGCGCGCCGGCGTCGTCACTCCGCTCACCTCTATAGTGGCAGACCTGCAGGCAATGAATAACACCGGACGGATTAATGACTACCCGGAACAGTAACCCGCAGTATCACGAGCCAGATATGTCGGGCATGTCTGAGGCCGAGCAGCGCCGATTCATCCTGACGCAGCTAAGCAATCCGTGGTGGCGCCTCAATAATCTGTACAAGATACAGAATGAGAAGGGGATCCTGGTTACGTTCCGAATGCGTCCGGCCCAGCGCCGGCTGTTCAGGAACATGCACAACAAAAACATTATCCTGAAGGCACGCCAGTTAGGGTTCTCTACGGCGATTGATATCTACCTGCTGGACCAGGCTCTTTTCACGCCGCACCTGAAATGCGGGATTGTGGCCCAGGACAAGGCGGCGGCAGGCGAGATTTTCCGTACCAAAATAGCGATCCCCTTCGATAATCTGCCTCCCTGGTTGCGTGCGTCTTTCACAGTCGTGGAACGGCGAAGCGGCGCGAACGGCGGCTTTATACTTTTCGGGCATGGATCGAGTATCGGCGTGGCCACGTCTTTCCGTTCCGGGACAGTACAACGCCTGCATATCTCCGAGCACGGCAAAATCTGTGCGAAGTACCCTGCAAAGGCAAAGGAACTGAGGACGGGTACGCTTAACGCCGTGGCTGAGGAGTGCATCATCTTTGATGAGTCCACTGCCGAGGGCGTGGGCGGCGATTATCACGCTATGTGTCTGACTGCTATCGAGCTGGAGCAAGCGGGCCTGGACCTGACCGACCAGGATTTTAAATTTCATTTCTATCCCTGGTACGACGATCCGAAATACAGCGCGCCAGTGCCTGCCGGCGGATTGCGTCTCAGCAAATACCACGCCGAGTATTTCGCCGCGGTGGAGCAGCGTATGTCTATTGTGCTCACTAACGAGCAGAAACAGTGGTACATCGGCAAAGAGCGCACGCAAAGCGAAGAGATGAAGCAGGAATTCCCTTCCACGCCGGAAGAGGCCTTCCTGACGTCCGGGCGCCGCGTCTTTGATGCGATAGCAACGATGCGCGCCGGTGGCCGGTGTATCACGCCCCTGATTGTCTACGATATCGACCCGACTACCGGGAAGAAGTCGAAAGTGCAGGCGCTACGAGGCGGGAACAAAGAAGAGTTGCAGCGCACACTGATGAATCACTTACTGGTCTGGGAACTGCCGGACCCGGATGAGGATTACGCGATCGGCGCTGATATAGCAGAGGGGCTGGAGCACGGAGACCGCTCGTCTTTTGACGTGGTGAAGAAAAGTTCCGGCGAGCAGGTGGCTCACTGGTATGGCCATCTCGATGCTGAACTTTTTGCCTCGCTACTACGCCACGTTGGCCGGTTCTACAGCAGCGGGATCAGGCGTGGTGACGAGGACTATCAGATCCCTGCGTATATCGGGCCGGAGCGTAATAACCACGGGCACGCCGTTATCCTAGCACTCCGCAAAATCTATCCCGTTAGTCGTATCTACACCGAAGAGTACCTCGATCGCGACACCGACGAAGAGACAGCGAAGTTAGGTTGGCTGACAACGAAGCAAAGCAAGCCGGTTGTGGTTGAGGGACTGAAGACCCTGCTACGTGAAGACTGTGACGGTATCCGTTGGGCAGGGACTATCACTGAGATGTCCTCCTACGTTTACGACAAGAAGGGCTCGATGAACGCGCAGGAAGGCTGCTATGACGACCAGGTTATGAGCTATTGCATCGCGCAGGAGATGCGCGCAAGGATGCCGGCACGCCCGGCGGTATTCTACGAACGAACTACGTCTCAACACTGGATGACGCAATAATGCAGATTGTACAGATTAACAAGCAGCGCAAGCACAAAGGGCAGTTTACGCAGGAACAACTGCTGAAACTCATGGGGGACATCGACGGGCAGCCGGACTGGCGCAGCGATGCCAATACTGCGGCCGCATATTACGATGGTGACCAATTGCCCCCTCAGGTGATTCAGGTGCTGCAGCAGCGCGGGCAACCACCGGAGTGTCAGAATTTGATCGCCCCGGCAATAGACTCGGTTCTCGGTACCGAAGCGAAGACGCGCTCTGATCTGCGTGTTGAAGCCAATTTCCAGAACGACGAGACAGAGAAATTGGCCGAGGCACTTAACGCGGAGTTCTACACTGTCTGCCAGGAAATGCGCATCGACCGCGTGCGCTCTGACGCCTATGCCGGTCAAATCAAGACTGGGTTATCGTGGGTAGAGGTGCGCCGAAATCCTGACGTTACCGGCAGCAGGTATATCGCTGAGGAAATCAACCGTAATGAAGTCTATTGGGACTGGACAAGCCGTCGCCCTGACCTGCGTGACTGCCGCTGGCTGATGCGTAAGCGCTGGATGGACGTTGACGAGGCGATCATGCTGTTTCCGCAGCGTGCGGAAGTGCTGCAGTGTGCCGTTGGCCAACTGTGGGACGATTTTGCAGATACCGATCGTTTACAGGGTAACGACTCCGATCTCGAGAAAGGTTGGGGCGAGATGCAGAACTGGAGCCGCCAGGAGTCTGAGTATATGAGCGTGGGCCGCGACCGCCTCATGCTGTACGTCATCTATTACCGTGTGTATGAGCGTATTCCCATGATGGAATTGCCAACCGGGAAATTTGTAGAGTACGACAAAAACAATATCGCTCATGCTGTCGCCGTCGGGAGTGGCCGGGTTAGCGTGACTATGCAACTGGTGTCTTTTATACGTGAGTCCTGGTGGGCGGGTCCGTACCATCTCGGGGACCGTGCGTGTGATGCGCCGCAGGGGATGTTCCCACTGGTGCCGTTCTGGGGTTTCCGCAAAGACAAGAACGGGATCCCGTATGGTCTGGTATCACGGATGATCAGTGCGCAGAATTCATATAATTTCCGTCATCTCAAAATCACCTGGCTGATGCAGGCTAAGCAGATAGTGATGGATGATGACGCCACCAACATGAGTCGGGAGCAGGTACGCGAGGAAGCCAACCGTCCTGACGGCGTAATAGTCCTCAACGCCGACCGTAAGAACAAGACCAAAGCCTCAGATGCACTGCAGATAAACTCTGATAGCTCAGTCAGCGCACAGCAAATGCAGGTCATGGAGTATGACCGGCAGAATATCCAGGACTGCGCGGGGATTTACTCCAGCTATATGGGGCAGGACAGCAACGCTATTTCCGGTATAGCCGTGTCTAACCTGGTAGAGCAGAGCTCCACCACGCTCGCGGAAATCAACGATAACTACACAATGGCGTGTAATGCGCTTGGCGAGCTTATCCTTAACTACCTGCTCGAGGACCTCAAAAAACGGACGGATTACAGCATCGTCATCAACCGCAAGGATAAGCGCCGCCGGAAAATCGTCACGATTAATGTTAAAGGCGACGACGGTGCAATTACTAACAACATTTCCCGCCTGGATGCGCGGATTGTACTGGCGCCTATTGATTCTACGCCAGCGTACCGCGCGCAACTGGCTGACCGTCTGATCGGCATCATCCAGAAACTGCCGGCACAGGCACAGACCGCCGTTATCGATCTGGTACTCGAACTGGTTGAGATCCCGAACAAGGATGAATTTGTTGATCGCGTCAGTCGGGCCATGGGCACGCAAGACCCGGAGTATATGACGGACGAAGAGAAACAGGCTGCACAGCAGCAGGCCAAACTCAATGAGTTTGCACAGGCGCTGCAGTTCAAGGCCCAGATTGCTGAAATCCAGAATAAGGACGCGGACACCGCCAACAAGCAGGCGAGCGCCAATAAGTCGCAGGCAACGGCAGACGGGCAGAAATACAGTGACGGCCTGACGATGGCGCAGACTGGCCAGATTATGCAGCAGATGCAGATTAATCAGCAGCAGATCACGGAGATGGGACAGCAGATGGTTCAGATACAACAGCTAATCGCCCAGCTGGTTAGCAGCGGGGCGCGGCTGGAGCTGGGGGCTAAGGCCTCTGCTTAATTGTCTTAGCTCAGATTTGACCTGACACGGCAACATCACAGATCTAGAGCTGATATGACAGACAGCTCCGTGCCAAAAACGAAAGTTGCTACTACTCAACTTACAGTAAAGCTATTGTACCCCTTAAATAGTAGTAATTCCGAAGATCTTAGGGTCGGCACAAAAAAGATGAGAATGAGCTTGATACGCGGCTAGTTCGTTAAAAGTTTCAAGTAATTTCATATCATTGTGATGGTGCTGTGCTGAAAATTTTATATTGTACAACCCTACTTGCCCTTTCATATGCGGCTGAATATTTACAAGGGTCTGCTTTGACAAGTCCACCACACTAAATGCAGCAAACGCACTTCGATTTAAATTAAAAAGAAACATATTACAGTGGGGATCATTAGTGCCTTGAAGGTAACCTGTATCAGGTACAGCGACTCTGCAGCCTGGAGTGTCGTCAAAGGTTGCTACTATCACATGGCCCATTAGCCCCTGGGATTCAACAATCATCTCAACTGTCGACTCTAAGATACTTTTTGTGGCCCCGGGTGAAGTCATTAACGCCAGAAAAAGAATCTCTAGCCACTGGAAATACTGCTCACTCGTCACCCTAAACATTGCGCAAACCTCGGCCAAGTGAGGTTTTGCTCCCGCGCGTATGTCGCGAAAGTGTGTCAGTAAAAGAGGATCAGTTGGATGCATCCCCTCTAATCCCTTAAACATATCTATTGTTCGAGCAATTAAGTAAGGGTTTCTAATCCACCCCATAAACTTTGCTTTAAATACTCGTTCAGCAGCGTCCTTCAAACCATCGCTTCCAGAGTTAATTTTCGACTCGGAGATAAGGAGATCAGTTACTGAGGCTAGGTCCGTTTCAAATTTTTGAAAGAAATCCTCTAAATTTTTTCTTACACGTGAGCTTTTCACATCGAAACTAAATAAATCATCAAAAGAGAGGTTAGTCCTTATCTTAACGCCATCAGTATTTGTCAATCGAACAACTCTTTTTTCTCTATCTGCAATTTCAAATTTGTAGATGCGCTGCTTATCTTTTGGTCTGCTTTCATCAATGCAATTACTGCGCTGTTCCACTTGAGATATAAAGTGTTGATTTTTAGTTAGATTATCCATAGGTTCTCCTTGTTACGACAATCCATCAGGCGTTTAATTGACCTGACCCTCATTGTTTAATATGTGGTAAAGTTAGCAATACCTCCATAGATTTTGAGGGCAAATGCTAACTTCCACTCCTCGTTCAAAGCAGACTGTCAGATTTGATTGTGTGCTGCCAGTGAAAACAGTCAGATCAAGTCGCGACTAATACAGCTTAATCGTCTTCACCGTAAAACGTCATTTCACGATTATATTGATTGCAAATTGGGTAAGATGAAAATTTTTCATTATCGCAAAAAACTTCTGTTCTTGTTAAATCGAATTTGTTGCTGACCTCTTTCATCTGAAAGAACTTGATTTTTTGATCTCTTACGGACATGGTCTTCATTATTGTAAAAGCCGTTGTTTCTTTGCAACGAATCCCAAAGGTTATATCAGTGAGAATAAAAAAAGATTTCTGTAATCCTACGTTGGAGATGGCTCGCCACTCATTTTCATATCCCCACTGCGAGGCTTTCCTTAAGAAAATAGCATCTTCTATTTCTTTCTTAGCGTTGGGATCGCCGTTGAGCATTCTAATGATTTGGCTAGTCGATATAGTTCTTGAAGTCCCTTCGTAGTTGATTTTGCTAACAAGATGTTGTTGGTCAAAAGGAATGGAATAACCTAGGCAGATGCCCTGGTGGTTGTCGGCATAATGTGCCCACATTAAGGGGCAATCATTTTTTTCAGCTAAAGATAAAACGCCATTATTGTAGCCAGAAAGAATTATTTCACCAATAGCGGAAGTCAATTCTTTAGTAATATCAATGTCCTCCCCCTCGAAGTTAGCTCTATTGTAAATTTCGGTTATAGCATTATTTCCTTCATCGCTACTGAGCAATTCAATCTTCTCAAGCGTTTTAAGGCCTTTGTATCGTAGCTTTTTCGCCGCACTTAAAAATTTATTCCTTGCATTTTTTTGATGTAGCTTAAACAAAATATCCCTAAGTACATTCTCATCATTAATATCATCAACGACTTGCGTCTGACAATCAAGTGGATCGTTAAACTTCGATGGATGAGAAAAGAAAAGTTTGTCTGCGATGATCAATTCAAGGCTGTCGGAGTTAAACGCCTTATATTTATACAGTTGGCCAGGTATAGCAGTAGTAGTTGACATTTAGAACCCTCATTTTGATGTCTGATAAATTTACCATTGCTACTATTACCGGGAAAGAGCTGCTTTTGAATGCATCTTGACTTTAGTCATTCGCAGGATGAAAATTCCCACAATAGTAGTATTCCATCCAACCCGCCTCGAGCGGGTTTTTGCGTTTTAGCTCGCTGTAATTGCCCGGGCGGATCCGGGCTTCTTTTTTACCCAGCGCATCACAGCAAAGCCGTTCCTTCGGGAGCGGCTTTTTTGTATGTACTTTTCGTGAGCCGACGACACAGGCAAAGGTGATTAATGAGCGTTGAAATTTTAGGTACAGAGTCTTTTGAAGAGCTGGAAGCGAAACTGCTTCAACTGGAGACGGAGGAGGATGGTGAGGTAATCGATGACCCCGCCAGCGCTTCTACCATCCAGACAGATGCGGTTATCGCCGCTACAGAAACCAAAACGGGCGACACTGCGCAGCAGGTCACTACGGTAACTACGCCCGAGGTTGTACCTCAGGACGCTACCGCAGCGCAGGCAGCGCAACAGCCGACGCCGGGCACGGTTGAAGAGCCAGCAGCGAAGCCAACCATTCTCGCAAAAGACGGTGTTCACACTATTCCGTATGACGTGCTCGAAGCTACCCGGGACCGGGCGCGGCAGGCAGAAGAGCGTGCACAGCAGTTCGCAGAGCAGGCTGCAAAGGCCGAGCAGCTTGAAAAGCAACTTAATGACCTGAAGCAGCGCGCTGTAGATGCCGGCGTGGATGCATCCATCCTGGATGGCTCGGGCCTTAACTCCGATCAGCTGCAAGAGCTGATGGAGGAATACCCCGCGCTAGGTCGGCATCTGCAGTCACTGACACAGCAAATCAGCGCGCTAACCGCAAACGCAGCAGCGCCAGCACATACCAGTGCTGCGCCAGCGGCTGCGAATATGGTTGATGTCGCTCTTGTGCAGGTTCCCGAGTTGGACGGCTGGCGCACCGCCGACGCTGACCGCTGGGATATGGCACTGGCGATAGATGCGCGCCTTCAGAAAGACCCCGCTTTCGCAGATAAAACCCTGGTTGCGCGCTTCCAGGAAGTCGAGCGGCGGGTAAAGGCCGCGTTTGGTGATAACCCTACGCAGCAGGCTCAGGCAGCAGTTGCAGCACAGGCGGCCGAAAAAGTCGCTGCAGCCGCAACTGCCTTGCCTGGCTCCCCTTCAGATGTAGGTTCGACAGCTGCAGCGCAGCCGACGAGTAAAGCCGCGCAAATCGCGGCCCAGTCAGGAAATGCATTGCTCCATTCAATGAACGGTATGAGCGACGCTGAAATCGATGCATTGCTTTCGACCCTCGATTATTAATACGCCCGCCGCGCGCGGGTATTTTTACGGACACAGGATATGACCACAGTTACCTCAGCCCAGGCGAATAAGGTCCTGCAGGCGGCGTTGTTTGTTGCCGCCAACCGCAACCGCTCGTTCGTCAACATGCTGACCGAAAACGCCCCGAAAAATGCCGCGGCGGATAACGGCAAGAAAGAAGTAGAGCAGTCCAGCCCACACGCACCAGTAGTTCGCGTGACCGATCTGACTCGCCAGGCTGGCGACGAAGTTGAGATGGATATCGTCTTCAAGCTGAATAAGCGTCCGACCATGGGCGATAAGAAGTTGGAAGGCCGTGGTGAGAACCTCGAACAGGCCAGTTTTAAGCTGAAGATCAACCAGGCGCGCCATATGGTGAACGCCGGCGGGCGAATGAGCCAGAAGCGCACTAAGCATAATCTGGCTCGCACTGGGCGCACGCTGCTGGGGACGTATTACAACGACCTTTCAGACCAGATCGCTACCGTGCAGCTGATGGGCGCGCGTGGTGACGTGACCGCCGACGACATCATCGTTCCACTGGACAGCGATAGCGAGTTTGCCGACATCATGGTGAACGACGTCACTCCGCCGACCTATGGCCGTCAGTTTTATGGCGGCGACGCCACCAGCCTGGAATCTATCGATTCTGCTGACCTGTTCACCCTCGATGTAGTGGACAACCTGTCGCTGTATATCAGTGAGATGGCGCATCCACTGGCACCGGTCAAGCTGGCCGCGGATGAGATGTCGGGCGACTCTCCGTACTACGTAATGTTCATCACACCTCGCCAGTGGAACGACTGGTACACGTCCACCAGCGGTAAAGACTGGCAGGCTATGGCGGCAGCGGCAATCCAGCGTTCTCGCGGTTTCAATCATCCGATCTTCAAAGGGGATTGTGCAATGTGGCGCAATATCCTGGTACGCCAGTACACCGGCATGCCGATCCGCTTTAACGCAGGCTCGACCGTAACTATCAGCAATAACGATGCTGATGCCACCACCACCCAGGTCACCACTAAGACGATGGTCGATCGCGGCATCCTGTTGGGCGGCCAGGCGCTGGCCAATGCGTACGGATCTGGTGAATGGGGCAGTCCGTTCAGCCTGCACACCGAGAAGACCGACCACGGAAACACGACCGAAACGTCGATTCGCTGGATCAACGGTCTGAAAAAAATCCGTTTCCGCGGCAAAGACGGCTACGTGCAGGATTTCGGCACGATTGCTGTTGATACTGCCGTGTCTCAGACCACCACCCCGTCTATCTAACCGAATACAGGCGGCGCTGGCCGCCTGCCAGGAGTTCCTATGAGCACCATCCAGGCCCCAACCTATAACCGCGCGATCTACCAGGGCACGCACGGTAACGTATCAGTCGCTGTCGGGCAGTACAACTGCGCAGCAACGGCAAAAGGTACAGTCATCCAGTTGATCTCGCTGCCGGCAGGCTGCCGTATTTCCACCGTTCTGGTTTATACCGATACCGGGCTCGGTGCCAGCGTGGGCGTTACCGTTGCCGCCGGCGATACCACTATCGCGACCGTTGCAGATATGTCTGCGGCAGCTACCTCTCAAACGGTTCCGGTCGCTCTGCTGTACAACGACACCGATGAGGTGATCTCCGCGACTATCACCGGCGCCGCGGCAACTGGCGACCTCATCGTTGAGGTCTTCTACATCTACGAAGGCACGCTGTAAGGATTTACGATGGACAAGGTTGATCTGATCTACATCGGCGAGAAGCCCTTTAAAAAAGACACCGTAACCGGCAGCCGGCTTATCTTCCCAAAAGGGAAAACTGTGCCGACACCTGCCGAAGTTGCCTGGCGCCTGCTGGCTCATCCAAAGGTCTGGATCCGCGCTGATGAGCTGGCCGGGTGGGCAGAAGAGCAGGAGCGCCTGAATGAAGCGCGCCGGTTAGCGGAAGAAGAGGCGGAGCGTCTTGCTGAAGAAGAACGTCAGAAGCGTGATATGCACTGCGGCGTTTATGGCGACATCGGTCGTCTGACGTCTGCGCAGCTGCGTACCCTGGTCGAAGGGACCGAGCTGAATATCCAACCGCAGGGCTCACAGGAGAAAGTCGATGCGTATCGCCTTCGCGTTCGTGATGCGTTGCGCGCGAAGATTGGGCAGGAGGAAAACGCCTGATGATCACGCTGGCGTCTACAGATTCACTCTATCCGCTCGTCAGAGAGTCAATCTCTGGCGCGTTGGACTTCATTATCCGCCGCGCTCTGATTGAGACCGCTATCGAGTTTTGCCGGGAATCAAACCTGGTGCAGGACACCGTTGGCCCCGTCAGTGTGGAAGCCGGGGAGAGTGTTCTGTTGGTGCCAGCGGATCTGGCCTACAAGGGTCGTCAGTTAATCCGTGTTTTCGGGCAGAAGGTACGACCGGGGGTAGAGAATCCGCAACTGGTACCCGGCGTCGACTACCAGCAATTGAGTGGGAATGAGCTGGTGGTTAACCGCAACTTTACTGAATTCTGCGCGCTATTCGTTGTGGAACCGCGACTCACCGCGACGCAAATCCCGCAAATTCTGATTGATGACTATCCTCAGGCGCTGGCATGCGGCGCGATCGCCAGGCTGGCAGCGCAAACCGGTAAGGCGTGGAGTAACTCTCAACTGGCAGCCCAGATGAAACCGTACTTCGTGGACGGCTACCGGGAAGCCTATCGCTGGCGTATCGAGAATACGCAGTTCAACGCATTCCAGAATCCGGTTATTAAGCAGGAGTTTTTCTGATGAGCATCGCCGTAAATGACGTATTGGGCCGGGTGAATACGCAACTCCGCGATCCCGGATTTATTCGCTGGACGCGTTCTGAGCTACTGGGGTATTTCAATGATGCTGTGCGTTCTGTCGCGCTGAAGCGCCCGGATGCAACGTCCGCCATCATTGCGTTTACCTGCACCGCTGGCGTGAAGCAGCAACTTCCGGAGACGGTATATCAGCTGATCGACATCGTTGGACAGGATACCGGTCGGGCGGTTGTCTCTGCTGACCGCGTTACACTGGACACCGCCGATCCTATGTGGCGGACCACCACCGGAGAGGATACCGCAGAGGCATGGTTATATAACCCGGCACTCCCCACGTATTTCATGCTCTACCCTGGTGTCGCCGCCGGCACCGGACTGGAATTAGCGGTCTCCCTATATCCGACAGAAATTGAACTGGACGATCTGGACGATGACGACCCGGTAGAGATGCCGATTAGCGATATCTACGTTAACCCGGTAGTGGACTGGTGCCTGTATCGGGCCTTCAGTAAAGATGCGCCCGGGCAGGACTCGAGTCAGGCTAAGGAGCACCTGCAGAACTATAACGACGCCATGGGAATTAAGAACAAGGTCGACAAAGGGGGCGCACAGGTTCGCGCAACCCGCGCCGCCGGGCAGACAGGAGTAGCACCGTAATGACTGCGTTAACAATCAGCGGCGTCCTGCAGCGCCCGATCTCCGGCGATGTACTGCCAAATGCACGAATTGTTTTTGACGCGATAGCTACAGGGACCGTCGTGCTGAAGGGGGTGAGTTCGTCATGCAAGACCGCCGCCGATGGTAGCTACTCCGTTGATCTGGAATATGGCGATTACGCAGTCCAGGTTAGCTGGTCAGGGCAAACTCAGCAGTACGGTACGATTCATATTGACGATACCACGCCGTCTGGCTCACTGAACTACATGCTACTGCAGCAGGTGGTAGAGTCCGAGCTAACCCCCGATATCCTGATCGAGTTTCGGGAACTCCAGCAGGAAATGCAGAGCGACCTGGCTGAGATGACAAGCCTGAATGAAGAGGCTTCCTCAAGCGCCAGCTCGGCGGCAGCATCAGCGACGGCAGCCAGCAATTCAGAAGCGAATGCGGCGGGCAGTGAGACGGCAGCAGCGGCATCCGCATCAGCAGCCAGCACGTCAGAAACGAATGCGGCGGGCAGTGAGACGGCAGCGGCAGGGTCTGCGAAAGCAGCCAGCACGTCAGAAACGAATGCGGCAGCCAGTGAAACAGCAGCCGGCAAATCGGCAGCGGCAGCCAGCACTTCTGAGATAAATGCCGCGGCGTCGGCAACAGCGGCGGCTAATTCTGCGTCGGCTGCCAGCACTTCAGAAACGAACGCCGCTACCAGTGCAGCGGCGGCAGCATCCTCAGCGACAGCCGCCAGCACCTCGGAAACAAAAGCTTCAGCCAGTGAAGAAGCAGCGTCCGCCAGCGAGATCAACGCAGCTGCAGCGCGCGATGCTGCCGAGGAATACGCTCAGGAGGCGAAAGGCGCAGCGAGTACAGTAACCGCGCCAATGACAGATCAAGGCATGTGGGCAATTCAGGCCGGATATCCGACTACGCCGACGGTCGCCAGTATGTGGCAAATTACAGATGGCGGTGTTGATCCGGTAAACGCTGAAATTATCTGGGATCCGGGCGACTTCCTGATTTACCTGGCCAGCGCAGATACCTGGTGCCGTTTGCTGGGGCAGCAGGTTGTATCCGGTGAGCCGGTGGCGCTGACTTTCGACGCCGATATAATCCTTAATGAAGGCTCCGGCCTCCAGATTATTACCAGCGGCACAGTTGCGGTAGACGCCCTCAGGCTGGATAGCGATAACTACCTGATTGTGGGGAATGACACCGTCCCTGGCGTATGCCTCAAGGCGGCGTCGCCTACGAACATGTTCGTTATGGTACCGGATGGCAGCGGCGGATATACCAAAAGTCGGATCTACACCGAGCAGAATGTCCCCACAGCAGAAGACGTTGGCGCGTTGCCGACGTCAGGGGGGTCAATGGCCGGGGGGATTGATTTCAACTCGGGTACCTTCACGGGGGAGCAGGCATTTTTCAGGAATGCGGCTAATTCGATTACCGATGTTTATACCGTGCTTAAAGTGGTCTCATCCAACTGGAATAAAATAGGGTATCTCGATTATTCAGCGGTTATCTATGGTCGTGCGCGAATCTACTTTTATGGCTCTAATGGCCACGCTAGTGGCGCAACCGCAGGGCAGTTTGGTGAATGCGTTGTTGATATTATCGGTGGCAGCGGAATCAATGCGTCACCGGCAATTTCAATCATCGAAACATATGACTCAGGTAAAGCCATTGTAGATGTTAAGGTAGTGAAAGAGACAGACGGGACGTACTCATTGTGGGTCGAGTTTGCCTCCTCTACCGGGTCGCTATACGTTAAGGCGGAATCTAATGCGGCGGGTTTTTTGTATTTATACGACTCTATCACGTACCAAAGCTCAGCCCCAACTAACGCAGTAACCAACATCGTTGTGAATCATTACAGGACAATCCTGGACAATAGCGTTGACCCCAGCACAATTACCAATCTGGAAATTTCCGACAGTTTAACCGTTAGTGATATCTCCGGGGAGAGCATTGCAATTCATCCGGGAGACACGTCTACATCCAGCGAATTACCCTATCTGCAGATGGACGCCGCCGACGACACTGTAACACTGGGGTTATATAGCGCTGATGGGAGCAGCATAGGCAGTATTGCAGCTGAGGATCAATCCGGATTAATTCTGTCGTCGCCTTATGCCATAAATTTTAAGGCGTCAGGTGATACGATGCCTGTGCAGCTAAACCTAAAAGGTGGCGGGCTCGCCATCAACTGCAACGGAATGACCATTAACTCAACCAATAACGATGACGGCGCCACCGAACACTATGGCAATTTCATCATACGGGGGTGGGGGGAATACGGTTATTGGCTGGAAACATTGACTCTGGGAAATGTAGAGGTCCTGAGTCTGGACCTAATGGATAATCTCCTTCTGGGAAGTAATACCAGTCAGATCATTAACTGTATTTGCTCTCAGCTACAGGTTAACGGCACCAGCATTGCAACCTCGGCGGAAACTAAGGCGCTGGCGGCCCGGGAGCAGGCACTACGTGAGTTCAATACGTCGTTTTTTAACACCGTAGCGTCAACGTTTTCTGGCGATACTCTTGCAGAACTGGTTAATGCGCGGAATGTGTTTGAAGCCAGGATGGCGGAGCTGGACGCATGAATATAGACATCACCAATATGGGCGGCGAAGTACCGCGCGATGCCGACGGCCTCTTGCCTCAGAAAAACGCCACTTATGCCGAGAATTGCTACTTTGACCGCGGGGTGATCACCCCACTAATGGATGATGTTGATGCCGATATGGCCTTCACATTCACCCCGGTAACGATATTCCACTACTACGATGACTGGTGGTTTGCCTGGGATGAGGAGGTGGACGTCATCCGTAGCCCGATCGCCCAGGACCCCTATAACCGAATCTACTATACCGACGGTAGCTATCCCAAAGTCACCAGTGCGGATATCGCGCTGGTCGGCGATGTTCTGCCGTCTGCTTATTATCATCTGGGGGTACCGGCACCTGAAACCGCTATCGGTATCAGTGCAGTTACTCCACCGAACGATGATGATGGTAACGCCATTATCGATAGCGATTCGACGAACGACGAAACCAGGTACTACTGCGAAACCTATGTCACCGGGTATGGAGAAGAAGGGCCTCCTGGGCCTGCATCTGCCGCAGTGGAAATCACCGTCCCTGACAGTTCCGTGACGTTAAGCCTCGCGGGGCCGCCGTCCGGGAACTACAACATTACTCGTCGACGTATATACCGCACGGTAACGACCACCAGCGATGCTGAGTTTATGGAAGTGGCTGAGCTCGACATTGCGGTCACCTCATTTACTGACAGCCTGACCAGCGATGAGCTGACAGCAACGCTGGAAACAGAAGATTACCTGATGCCGCCAGCCGATATGATCGGGCTGTGCGCTATGAACAACGGCATTAGCGTCGGTTTTGCCGGTAACGAAATAATGTTCTCGATGGCGTACCTGCCGTATGCCTGGCCAGATTCCTATAAACTTTCCACCTACGACAATATCGTCGCGATAGCCTCGATTGATACCGCCGTTGTCGCCGGCACCGAGGGGATCCCTGTGGTCTTTTCCGGCATCACGCCAAGCAATATCTCTGATACGCCGGTACAACTCAATCAGGCCTGCCTGTCCAAGCGCAGCATGGTCTCGATGCTGGGGTATGTCCTGTATGCCGGGCCGTCGGGCATCATCAAAATCACGTCGGCGGGCAAGGGGGCAGTGGCTACCGCTAACGTAATGACGCGCGACCAGTGGCAGGAATTTAACCCTGGCACGATCCGTGCGTGGGCTATCGGCGGGAACTACGTCGGGTTGTATGACTATGACGACGATGGCGATGGCGTTTATGACACCGTGAAGGGGTTTATCTACGATCCCAACAACAACGACATTCGCCGCCTGACCACTACCTGGGATGCAGCCTACGCTGATCCGAAAAGTGACCTGCTGTATGTCGCTAAAGGCGATGAGCTCTATATCTCGCAGGCCGCCAGGACAGCCATTTCAATGTGCTGGCGCTCCAAGATTTTCCACGTTCCCCAGGGGACCAGCTTTTCTGTATGCCGGGTGATGTCGCCGTCAGTAATTCAGGTCGGGGTTCGGTTTTACGTCGAAGGGACTATGGTCTCCCAGTTGCCGCCGGGTTCTATCGTCGAGAATATTTTCAGACTGCCTGTGATGGCGGGAAGCAAGTGGCAGGCCGAGGTATACGGATATGCCCAGGTCGATCGCATAACCCTGGCTGAAAGCATGCCGGAGCTGCCGGCATGACAACCAGAGACAGCATCACTCAGGCACTCAAACAGGCGAAAGGTGGGCGCCGCCGCACTGCGCGGAGAACAAGTGCAGCGATTGGCACAACGGCTTCAAGCGTTGCGTCCACTTCCAGTACAACCGGCGTGTTATTCCGGGCCGATCAGACACTGGAGGCACTGTATGAAAATATGCAGATCCTCACCGGGCAGCGCGGCGACGGCGCGGTAGTCTACATGGTTACAGGTAGCGACGGCAGCGCGGTACCGTATTACCCGGATGGCAGTGGCGGCACGACAGATGGTAGCGGCACGGGTAGCGGATCAGGAGAAGACACGAAGGCCCCGGAATATCCGTCCACCCCAACAGGGCTCGAGGTCAATGGTGGCTTCACGGTAGTCGAACTGGACTGGGATGCGCCGACGTATTACGGGCACAGCCTGACGCAAATCTGGCGCTGTCCTGAAGATAACCTCTCCGAAGCTGTACAGGTCGGCAGTACCGCGGCGAACATCTACAGCGATCCGATTGACCCCGTTTACGAGGGGTACTACTGGATCCGGTTTGTGAACAGCGCTGGTGTCACCGGTCCCTATAATGCCAGCGCCGGCACCTACGTTAAAACGCAGGAAAGCACGCAAGATATTATTGATGTCATCAACGATACGATCAACGATTCGCCACTGATAGAACAGCTGCAGGCGGGGTTGGATGGTGTTGAAGAACAGGTGACAACTATCGACACCAGCGGCACCGCGGCCTTCCAGAATATGTGGTCGGTGAAAGCCAGCGCCGATGGCATTACCGCCGGGATTGGGCTGGTGGCCGGCGTTGATGATGACGGAAACGCGATTAGCCAGGTGGCAGTTGCCGCGACGCAGTTCTTCGTCTTCGACCCTAATAATGCCAATCCTGATGGGACCATGGAGGCGCTTTTCTATGTGGATGCCGAATATGGCGTATGCATGCAAAAAGCAGTCATCGAGCAGGCGACCATCCAAGTACTGAATGCCCAGACCATCGTGGCCGATGAGGTCACGGCGGGCATTGAGATCCAATCTCCGGATATCATCGGCGGGCAGATCGAGATCGGCAATAACTTCAACGTCGACAGTTCTGGCAACATGACTGCCAATAATGCCACCTTAAATGATGTGAAGCTGAACAGGATTACCGCCAACCAGGGGCAGTTCAACAATGTCACGATAGCTGACGACTGCTCCATTGAAGGAACATTGAGTGCTAACCAGATCAAGGGTGACATTGTTAATGCCGTAGGGTTCTCCCTGCCGACACTGGATGATGAAGACGGGAACCCGCGTTGCGTACAGGGTACGCGGACGATAACCATCACGGATGACCAGGATTTTGACCGGCAGGTCATGATTCCCTCGATTGTTTTTTCTGCCTCGGGGTCAACCGATGAAGAAGATGACCATATGGTTTACAGCTATAGTGCGCTGACCATCGATATTTACTGGAATGATACCCTGATACTTTCTGAAGAAGCATATCAGTCCGGCGATGGGACCTGCACCAAGGCAATTTCGCTGGTAAAAGACGTCATCACCGGTGGGGGGAACGTGGTGATCAAGATTGTCGGTACGACTACCAGTACGTATGACGATGAGAGCGGAAATTCTTTTTGTTCCGATATCTGCCTGATGCTGGCTAAAAAAGGTAGCGGAGGAATTATCGTCTCATGAATCCATTTAGTTCGCTAATTCAGCGTGTGGCCGATGATGTGGGTGAGCCGCAATTGCTGGAAAACATTCAGAGCGCCTGCCGTAACAAGCAGGCGTTTTGCTTTGGTGATGAAGACACGCGAGTGGTTCTGCAGTTAAAGCAGCGCGCCGGCGAAAAATACATGCTTGTCTGGCTGGGGATCAGCCGCGGCACAGATGCGCTGGAAAAGTTTAATCCCATCGTTTCGGAGTTAACCCGCGCGGCCGGTGCCGGGTGGTTTGAGTTTTGCACGACCCGCCGCGGGTTTGTGAGAGTGGCCGGGAGGCTGGGCTTTAGTCGTCTGCCAGATGATGAACTGGGGCGTATGTGGTTCAAAAAGGAGGTGTAGCGTGGGTGGTGGTGGAAGTGTGTCCGTTGAAGAAACTGAGGCCGAGGAGGCCCAGGCAGAAGTAGCAGAGTCTATGTGGGAGCTGTATCAGCAGAAACTGGCACCATATGAGGACGTTTTCATTCAGGATGTCAACAAAATGAATAATCCGCTGGCGTATACGAAGGCCGCCGGTGATACCAACATGTCCTATAGCTCGCAGTTCAGCGATGCGCGCGACAATGCGGAGAACTCGCTAACATCCTCGGGCATTAACCCAAACAGCGGGAAGTTCGGATCTACGCAGAGCTCCCTCACACGGCAGCAGGCCTTCCAGCAGAACGATGCTATGAATCAGGCTCAATCCTCACAGGCTGACCAGTATACCAGTGGGCTCGAGGATGCTCTCGCCATCGGCTCCGGAGAATCTGCAACGAACATGCAGGCGCTCGATAGCCTGTCCAGTGCAGCAAACAAGTCGGCAATTTCGGACGCTCAGTCAGCCGAGAAGGCCGCTCTTTCCAGTCCTGACGCTATGAGTCTTGCGAACTCGGGTATGCGCGCTGCAATGGGTGGTGTTGGTTTGTACAACTCAATTTATTCGTAAGGGGAATTTCGTGGGATACGCAGATGACACAATGGCCCAGATTACCCGTGAGGCATGGGAAGACTGGCAGACGCGGTATGAGCCGGTGCTGGATAAAATGCTGAATCTGGTGGACACGCACCAGCTAATGACCGATCAGCTGAACCGTGTGGCAACTAACGAACAAAACGCACTCAATACGTCACAGGTGACGGAAAGCAACGATATGGCGAGGTACGGCCTATCGACGGCTTCGAACCCGCAGGACCAGTCAGATTCGGTAAGTGCAGCCTTGTCGGATGCATCGACTAAAAATGGCGTGAGGACCGCTGAGCAAATACGTGATCTGGGCATTCTGACAGGCTCCGGTTCTAAAGCTGCCTCCGCAATCAAATATCACTCCGAGGGGACATATTAATGGGTTATGGACTTCTGCAGGCGGGGCAGTCAACCCGCAAAGAGGCTTTGCAAGGTATGGGCCAGGCCGCCAACGAGGAAGCGCAAAGGGAGGCGGCACAGCAACAAATCGATGCCCAAAAGACTGCTCAGCGCCAAACTGAACAGGGCGCATTTATCGCGATGAACATTGCCGGGCTGGCAATGGAAATTGCGGCTTGCTTTTAAAGGGGATGGGTAAATGTCATTTTCAAGTGGTTTCGCTGAGGGGCTGAATTCAGTCAATAACATCTGGCGGACAATTAACCAGCAGAAAAATCAAAACCAAAACTACAGCCTCAGGCAAGCTGATCAGGCGATGCGTCAACATGAATTTGACCAGAACGCGCAATTCCGTCGCGACTCTCTCGATCAGCAAGCGCAGAATCACAAGGATGCGCTGGAAATGCAGAAGGAACAACTCGGACTGCAACGGCAGGTTGCCGGCATGAATCAGCAGTTGCGTGGGGCAATGCTGCGAATGCAACAGAATCAGCAACAGTTAGCTGCCCTGCAACCTGTCTACCAGGGAGCGATCCAGATTTTATCCAATGGCGGAACCGTTCCTTCTGAAGTACTCAATAAACTGAGTGGCACGCCGTTTGACCTGGGAGCTATGTCCGGGACCTCGTACAAATCGGCAATTCAGTCAATTACTGATGCACTCAGTAAGAATCCGGACCAGATCAATACGAAGGACAACCTTAAAAACCTGAACCTGGTACTGGCGCCAGAGTTAAATCGCGGTGTCGGTGATATTGACCCGGGTAACGGCAAGAAACTGTCTGGGCGCGAAATCACCGGGATCATCCCGTCGCCTGACGGCAAGCTTCTCTCACCTCGTGTGAAACTGACATATGCAGACGGGACTACCGCAGAAGGGCCTCTTTCTAAATTTGGCACCACGCACAACGATGATCCGCTGATTGCCATCCCGACAGAGACCGCCGGCAAGCAGATGTTTGCGCGCAAAGCGGCGGCGGCGCTGGTGTCCTCGAGTCCTAATCTGAAAGCGCTTGGCGGCTCCGGTAAGAATACGATCAGGCAGGCAGTTGCCGGGAAGATTGCCGACCTGGAAGAAAAGCGCGTTGAAGCTGATGGCAAGTTGCGCTCCGGCGCGCTGGGTACCGACGCTGACAGTATGAAGAAGCTGAAAGACGACCTGGAAGCGAATGACAAACAGTATCGGGATCTGGAACAGCGTATGTATGACGTCTATGGCATAACACCACCTGGCGGTGATTCCAGTTCCGGCGCAGGCGGCGACGATTCGCAGCGCCAGCGCCTGTCGGCTGATAAAGATTTTCCGGCGTTCAGGCAAGCAATGGCGGCCAGGAAGTGGGACGTCGATAAACTGCCGACCGGCCAGTTAGGCGAGCTACTGCAGCAGTATAAACAGTCTGCAGCAAAGAACGCCAAAGCCACCAGCATGGCAGATCAAATGCGCCAGAGTTACGAGAAAAGCGGGAAATAATCTCATCGCCCGCAGGGATGCGGGCTCAACTTGTTCCTGTCTAAATTTACCCTTCCGTTATACTTCCTCTCCTTAATAAATATTAATTTTGGTGCGACTAAGTCACTTGTTACATTTACTAACTTAGTAAAATAATAAAACTAAATCACAGTGCTCGTTTGCGAATATTATAATCGCAAAAAAAGAGGCTATCATGAATAAATTAAATCTTCTGGTAATTGCATTTACTATGCTTCCAGCTTTGGCCAGCGCCCGGGCGGAGCAAGACTTTTACGCAGCAAAGGCTGAATGCATGTCTATGGCAGGCAGTATCAATACTCCCCAACTTGAAAATAACCGGATAGCGGGATTCAACCGTGGATTCGTTGATGGTGCGAATGAAATGGCCGCTATTATTTCTACGAAAAATAAAACCGAAACATATTACGATTGCCTTCGTGGTAAGGGATGGAGTCCACAAGGTGAAGATATTAACGTAGATGATGTTGCTGGTGGCAATAACTCAACAGCAATAACACCTTTAATGCGGGAAATTAAAAACATTCCCGAGCTGAATAGCTGGTATAAATTCGATAGTTCAAAATTCCAGGTTGCCGTGGATATTGATAATCAGCTCCGGAGTAAAAAGGGATGGCAGTCTGTATCCATACACAACCGTTTTGAACGTGTTGTTGACGTGACTAATGCTATTTACGGTGATACGCCGACATCGGATGAAGATTGCCTTGCTAAAGACTTAATACCCGGCTCTAAATATTCGGAATACCAACTGGCAGCGTTGCGTATGTTCCCGGCTGATGTTGTCAAAAACTACAACTTGATGTGCGTTCGCAAAACAGATCAGCTTACCTATAGCCACTTCAAGGAGGAAGTAAAAGCGAAAGAGTCACTGATAGCCGGGATCAAGAGTGTTCAGAATATCAAAACTCAGGGAACTGCGAATTCTGTAGATGACTACTGAGTCAATCTGAGTAGCGTACGGGGCGCTATCCACCACTACAAAAACGCCGTATTATTCCTCTAATGATGCCGAACTGCGCCTAACCGCGGGTTCGGCTTTTTTATTGCCATTTTTCGGGAGAGCATCATGCCTTTACCACGTCAGAATGAGTTTGACCCTGGCATCCCGCCAGCAGAGTACGCGTTAGCGGAGGCGCCCGGCGCGGAGTTCATGGATATACCGAAAGCCTTCGGTGCCGGCGTTGGTGAAGGTACATCCTATTTCGGGAAAGGGCTGGAGGCGGGGCAGCAACCTATCCAGGATGCGGCAATGAAGGCTGCGGGCTCTAAGGCTGGGGTTGGCACGGATTGGCTCACGGCTGCGGCCATGTCTCAGGGGATGGGCACCTTAGGTAAGGTGGTCGATAAAGTTGGTTCTGAGATCGGCGACTTCTTTAAAGAGCACATGTCTGAAGGCGGGAAGCAGGTCATGGATACCCCGCTTTATCAGGATGGTCACTTCACTGATACCGCTAAAAATCCCCTTAACTGGCCAATCGTGGCGGGCGAGGCCGTCGGCCAGACTGTTCCTGTCTTGGCATCTTCTGCCGCTGGTGGGATGCCACTGGCGACGATGACCGGCTTTACGCAAAACTCCGGGATGGTGAGCGACGCGGCACATTCGGCGATCATGAATTCGGAAGATAACCAGCTCATGCAAAGTCCGACGTTCGTAAAATTGTTCCAGAATATCGACCAGGATCCGCAGTATTCCCACCACAGCGACTTGCAGAAGATTGACCTGGCGAAGAAGCAACTTGCAGACCAGGTAGCGATGGCGGATTTGAGCGATCCTAAAATGCTGGCGGCTAACCTTCTGGCTGCATATACCGGCGATGCTTATCTGGGCGAATTGTTTGCAGGCCGCATGCTCTCGAGTTCTCTCGCGAAAACTGCCGGTAAGGCCGTTGTCCGTGATGGGGGCGTGAATGCCTTGTTCGCCGGAACCAGCAAATTAACCGAGAACGAAGGCATGCGCGATGCCGGCTTCCAGGTTAATCCTAATGAAGGCGTCCTCGACCAGGCGATTACCGGCGGGTTGACCGGGGTTGCCATGGGCGGTATTCCGGCGATGGTTGGGCACCTCCGTAAGGGGATGTCAGCCCGCGCGGACGCAACTGAAGAAACCGCCTCCGGCGATGAATCAACCGGTGATAAAAAGACCGAAGAAGCAGTGGATGATATCACCAAAGGTGAAGAGGAAGTTGAACAGGGTAAGGAAGAACTGCAGGAGCTCAAAGAGGAGCAAGGCGGTGCTGAAGAAGACCTGTTTACTAACCGGTTGGGCGAAAGGGCGCCTTTGCCCACCGAGCCAACCGGCGACTTTCGCTCAGGTCTCACAGAAGGGCAGCGCGCACGCCAGGATGAGCTTGCCTCAGGTTTCAACGATCATGAAAAGTTTGGCAGTAACCGCCCTGACGATTTCGCGGATATTCCGGCGTACATGCGTGCCGGTAAGGATATTCAGACTGACCCCGATTCACGTCCATATCATCTGGTTGACTCGGCTACTGGTCAGATCAAGGCGCGGTTCGACAATAAAAGCGATGCTGACATTTTCCGTAATGCCCAACTGCTGGATCAATATTCATCTGGCAAACATCCGAACCCTGATCAAGCAGAACGCCAGGCTGTAAAAGACTGGTTTTATCGCATGACTCGCGGCGTAAAACGGGAGGATGCCGAGCCTAAGAAGAAAAGCAAACGCAGCAAAAAGTCTAAAGGAGCCAAGGAAGAAGCGCCAATCCGCGAACCTCGCAGCGATTTCGAAGCGAAAAACATCCATGACACCATCATGGGGTATTACCAGTTCGTTAAGGATGCGGTTAAAGATGCAGAAAATGGTGAGTACACCGCGCCCTCAATGGCTGATTATGCCAATCACCGCTTCCCTGACCGGCCTCTCCAGATTGAAGATAAAAACATCATATTCTCGGAAGGACCAAAACGCCTTCCCGGCGAACCGATTGGGGATGAGCGACAGGTCGGCGGCGGCCCTGAATTCCGCGGTGGTGAGCGGTTCCGCGGCCCCGAATATATTCCTGCCGAACATCGTGCAGGTGGGCAGATGCGACCGGTTAATACGATCGACGGTGAAGCGCGCCGCGTTTATCCCGAGCTGGAAGGAAAGGATATCATCTACTCCAAAGGCCCAGTCCCGGACGAAGGCCAGCGCGGGGCTCCGCCACAGTTTGAGCGTGGGGAGACTAAGGCGAAACGCCGTCTGGAAAGGTTTGAAGAGCGTGTTGGTGGTCGCCGGAAGCACGAGGCTTTACCACACCGTGAACTTTCTTCAGGAGAAATAACGCCGCCTGATGCGGTCAATGACGCAGCCAAATCAGGAAATGGTGAGCTCTATATGCGCCGTAATGGTAAGCCGTTTCCGAGTGAGGGGCTGGCCCGTCTTAGCGCACCTTACGCTGAAGCGAAGAAGGCAGGAAAACAGCCGGAGGTCGTTAAGGTTGAGGGCGGTTACGCTGTTGAGATCCCGAAGAAGAAGGCGTCTACAGCAAAAAAGGGGGAACGAAAAAAAGAACCTGAAAAGCCCCGGCAGCAAGAGCAACATTCTGAACCTGCAGAGAAGCCCCGACTCCCAGCCGAAACGACCATAACCAACCCAGAACAGCATGCTGCTTTCTTCCGCAACCTCATCGATAACCCTGAGAAAGTCACTCCTGATACTGTACGTGCTGCGCTTGAATCCACGATTCAGAATAAAGAGCCCATCACACAGGCTCTTAATAAGCTAACCAAAGAGCAACTTAAGAAATATAGCGGGCGCTACATCCCGTCTGATGTGAAAAAGGCCCGTCTGGTCAGTAATGCCTGGGATTCTCTGGTGAATGACTTCCGTTGGTTGACCAATAAGGGGCCGACAATGGTTACGTCCGGCGACCGCAGCATTGAAGACCATGCTCGCGATGCCATGAAGACGATCAGTCAGTCCGATATCAACGATTATGCGGATGGTGTGAAGAAAGCGCGCGCTGAGCGCCAGCAGCGTGTAGAAGCCCTGCAGTCGGCTATCGAAAACCCGCAGACGCTGGAAGATTACCGGACCCTGATCAGGGCGAAGGGGCGGGATGCGCTGACACAGCAGCAGGCAGAGGCATACGATCAGCTTCTGGCAGAGGACCAACTTTCCCGGCAGAAAGAGGAAAAAGAAAAGCCCCGCGTCAGCGCCGGCTTTGCTCATGACGACGAGCTGAAAATTAACCCTATCGAAGAGGGTAAAAACAGCAAAACCGGCGACACGATTTATAACGTCAATCTCGAAACCCGTCTGGGTAGTGAGAAATTCAGAGAAGCCGCCGGGATGGCGCGCAAACTTGGCGGCGGCTACTGGCGCGGTAACTTCTGGTTTCCTACTGAAGAAAAGGCTCAGCAGTTCACCAACTGGCTGCGTGGCGATAGTGTGGATCACTCCGCCAGCGACGCCGAGCGTCGACGGCAGAAGCAGGAAAAGCAAACAGAGCGGCTCACCAACGCCTCAGGGCGACTGCGCGAGAACGCAGAGGAGCGGCTCAATGTTGACCGTAAGGTTAATACCGTTAAGCGTATCCGCGAAGCAGCATCTGCAACGGATCAGGCAAACCGGGATCTGCGTGATGCCGATATTATGCAAAAAATTGCCGACGGTGTTGCAGACGGAAGCCTGAAATATCTCGCGGGCATTCAGCATAAAACCCAGATTGACGCGCTACGCAGCATCGCCCGGCGCCTGGTTTATGATGTGCCGCAAGATATCCGCGATAAGCTCAGCTATACCACCAGCGATGGCAAACGGGAGTGGAATGATGACGTTCCGCTGACCAGCCGGGTTAAATACGCGCGCTATCCTATGCTGGACTGGCATCCTTCAACGCTGTATGACGTTCTGGGCAAAATGGCAGACGCGCGCGGCTATAAACTGGCGGCGGCAGAACTTCGTTTATCTCAGCAGAGTCAGCACGGCATGGCCCGTCTACCGGCAGGGCGTAAGGCAAATGAAAAACTTGCAGCGTTCCTGACGTCTCAGAAAGGAAGCTGGCCGGATTTTGTTTCCGAGTACAACCGCCTGCAGCGCGCCGGGATCACCTCGCGGCCTATGCTTCGTGCTGCGTTGGTCGAGCTGGAACAGCTGTCTGGCGAAGTGCCACTGCCTGAGGTGCCTAAGGTACAGAAGCTGGAAATGGAACTGCGGAAAAAACTGGCCTGGGACCGGAATGCCTTCAATGACTTCTTCCCGACACCGGAAAGCCGCGCAGACTGGATCGCCAGTGAAGCTGATATCCAGCCAGGAATGGATGTACTGGAACCGTCCGCGGGTAACGGCGTGCTGGCTGAGGCTGCGCGTAAAGCTGGTGGGCGGGTTGACGTTGTAGAGCTGGAGCAGCAGCTGCGCGATATCCTGGAAGAGAAGGCTTTCAATGTCGTAGGCAGTGATTTTGACAATTTCACGCCGGAGAAATTATACGATCGGGTGTTAATGAATCCGCCGTTCTCCCATGACCTCGATATCAAGCATGTCCAGAAGGCGTTTAACCACCTCAAACCGGGCGGCAAGTTAACAGCTATCGTCTCCACAATGGCGGGCGAACGTAGCAATAAGCGTAACCAGGCTTTCCGCGAATGGCTGAATGAATTGGGGGCGAGGGAAGAGCAACTGCCGGAAGGCATGTTCAAAGAGTCGATGAACCCCACCAACGTCGCAACGAAACTGATCACGTTGATGAAGCCTGAGGAAGAGGCATCCACACTTGAAAAGTTGCGTGCTGCGTTTGGCCCTGAATCGACGAATAGCGAGCGCCGGGCAGGTGATGATCTCCGTCGTAAGGTCGTTTCGCAGATGGGCACCCACGATGCCTACATGTTCAATAAGTTGCTCGACTCCACCTATGCCAGCGACAGGGAAAGGGCGATCGCGCTCGCTGAGCGTCTGGCGGATGAAGGGGGCGTAAACTTTTCTAAGGTGCCACGCACACCATGGGATGAAGGTTTCCCGGATACCATCCTTCACGGACGTCTCGGCGATGCGACCGCACACCCGGATTACGCCGCGGCGAAAGGTGGCGATGATGCCGCAGCGCGCCGACTGGTCGCCGATGTGATGTCTAAGGAATCTGTAGACGAAATCCGCAAACTACTGGGCGGCCGGAAGGCGTTGCTGGCTGCCGTTCACGCCGAAGAAGCCGTTAGCCGCAATGCTATCCCGCAGGCGATGGCTGACGTTCTGGGACGTGTACTGGATCAGGAAGTTGCTACGGGGATAGTGCAGGCGGCGAAAGTCGGCCGCACAGCTCAGGATGGATATGGGCGCCTGACGAATCAGCCAGCCTTTGAGGGCCCGGTGCGTACTGACCTGCCATATCTTATCCTTGACGATACGCTGACCCAGGGCGGCACGTTGGCGAACCTGAAGGGCTACATTGAGGATCACGGGGGCAAAGTAATCGGCTCCAGTGCGTTGACGGGCAAGCGATATTCAGCGAAACTTGCCTTAGCGGCGGAGACGCTAGGTAAACTCCGCGATACTTTTGAGGGTACGGATCTTGAAAACTGGTGGCAACAACAGCATGGTTACGGTTTCGACAGGCTCACGGAGTCCGAGGCAAACTACCTCCTTCGCGCCGCGGATGCTGACAAAATCCGAGATCGCATCCTTGCAGCGCGATCAGATGGAGCGCCACCAGCGCAATCAGCACGCGCTGAAGAGCATGGACCTTTCCCACCTGATGTAAAATCTGAATTCTCGCGAAACGCCTCCGATCTCGGGGGCGTTTTTGCATCTGGCTCCCCGCGCCAGCGGATCCTTTCAGGCATGGCTGACTATGAGCCTCGCGGACTCAGTAAAAAGCAGGTAGAAGACGAAGCCGCGCGTTTCCTGAAAAAATGGAAAGGCGCCGGCGGTATTGCTGTTCAGGTTGCAAAAGATATGGCCGAGGCTGAAAGGTTGGCGGGCTTCCAGCTTCCTGACGCGCGCATCCATGCCATGCACCTGCCGAACAGCGGCCGCGTTATCCTCGTGGCCGATAACCTCGATAGCCTGTCACACCTCCGCGCTAAGTTGCGTCATGAGATCCTCGGGCACCATGCCCTTTCAGAAGTCGTAGGCCCGGCGGAATACGACAAGTTGCTGCGCACGGTAGCCGCTGGCCAGCATTCAAAATCCCTGAAGCCATACTTCGATCGCGTGCTGGAGAACTACGACGCGGCGGATCCGTGGAAGCAGGTCGAGGAAGTGATCAGCCACGTCGTCGAGGATGGCGAGCGCGGCATTCTGGGCCGGGCGTGGGACCGTGTATCTGGCGCGGTGCTGCAGGCGCTACGGAAGTCTGGATTCCTCAGCGAAGAGAACCTGACGGCAAGTGAAGTACGCAGCATGATGGCACCGGTAGCGCGCCGTCTGAAGCGCATTGATAGCTGGGCCGACCACGGAACTGAAGCGAAGGACAGTCTTACCCCTAATTTCAGCCTGACGGGCCGCGATGGTCTGCTGAGCCGTCCTCTCCCTGGCGAGACTGAAACCGAGGCAACCCGCCGCCGGTCGAAAAACTTTGGCAAGGTTGTGCAGGACACCATATCTAACGTCCATAATCTGAGGCCGACGGACATCATTCGCCGGCTGTCATCTAATTTCAACAGCAACGCCCTGATGATCGGCACACTGACAAACCGGCAGTTGGCGGCTGTTTACAACAAACTGATGAAAACTGACTATGCCGGAAAATATCAGGATCTGCAGGCGAAGATGGAAGCGCGCCGCAATCGGATCATGACATCCGCAGAGCGTGGCATTGAAAATCAGTGGTCTAAGCTGGGTAAAGAAGAGGGCAGCAAGCTCTCCGATCTGATGATTGACGCCACCATGACCGGTATTCATCCGGATAAAGCACTGGCGGAGCAGAACCGCTTCCAGAATCTGAAAAATGAGCAGACGCGATTGCGGTCGAAAAAGAGTGGCGAAAAGGCTGAGGAGGCGGCGCGCCGGTTAGTTACCGTGACAGCCGACCTCGAGGCAATGGCAAAGAATTACGATGACCTTCATAAGCGCTGGATGGAGTTATCGCCGGAAGCGAAAGAGCTCTACCAGGATACCGAGAAGTGGTACAAGAACAGCTATAAAGAGCTGAAGGAAGCCCTTCTCCAGCGTATCAGCGACGTCGGAGGGGATCAGCATGCCGCACTAATTAGCCGGATCCGCGAGCAGTTCGAGCGTGCCCTGAAGGATGGCCCGTATTTCCCGCTTGCCCGTTTCGGTAAGTACGTTGTTACCGCTCGCAAGGAAGGCGACTATATCCGTGAGCACTTCGAAACCCGGAGCGCCGCGCTGGCGGCACTCGAGGCATATCGCAAAGATGGGTACGATGCTGTTCAGACAGTCAAATCGAAAGTAAACGGCAAGAATGCCGACTCCGCCCAGAGTGTTGGACAGCAAATTCTTGAGCTGATCAGTAAATCTGAAGAGGGAACCCTCAGCAAAGAAGCCCTGACAGATCAGGTCTGGCAAACCATGCTGGAGCTGATGCCAGATTCCAGCTATGCGCGCCACTTTATTCGCCGGCGCCGTGTGAAAGGGGCAAGCCACGACGCCCGCCGGGCATTCGCCAATAGTGCCTTCCACTTCGCACACCATATCTCGAAGATCGAATACGGACATAAGATGCAGGCCGTGCTGGATGATATGGGCAACGAAATCGATGCGGCTATGAAAGGGGACTACACCGGCGTTCAGCCGAAAAACCTTGAAGTCGCCCAGCGCATGCTGGATGAGCTGAAGATGCGCCACGAGATGACGATGAACCCATCCGGTGACGGTTTTGGTAACGCTCTTACCGGTGCTGGCTACGTTTTCAATATGGCGGCTAACCCATCATCGGCCATCATCAACATGACCCAGACCGCGCTGGTGGCGCTGCCGCAACTGGCTGCACGTTACGGCTGGCGTAAGGCGTTAATGGCGCTCGGATCCTCGACTCGCGACTATTTCCGTTCGGCAGACAAACGTTTTAAATGGTTTGGTAAGGATTCCTCCTGGCTGGATCGCGATGCCTGGCTGTCGATGAGTCGCAGCAGTAAGCTGAATCCCGAAGAGCTGGCACTAATGAAGCGTCTGAATGAGGATGGCGTCATCTCCATCACGCAGGCCTCAACCCTGGCACAGCGCGCAGAAACCGGCACGCAGGAAAAAATCCACCTTAACAGGGCGCTCGATACATCGATCCTGATCGGCGGTCAGTTATTCCATAACATCGAAGTCGCCAACCGCGAAGTAACCGCGCTGGCGGCATACCGCCTGGCAAAAGCTGAAGCTGGTGGACACCTCGACCCGGCAGAGGCCTATAGAGTCGCAAGTTCTGCGGTGTTTGATGCCCACTTCGATTACAGCAGTTCTAACCGACCGCGCTGGATGCGCCAGAGCTGGCAGAAGGTACTGTTCCAGTTCAAGATGTACGCGCAGCACATGTTCTATACCCTGGGGCGCAGCTTCTCGCAGTCATTCAAGGGGGAGACCCTGAAATCCGGCGCCGGGCGCAGAAAGAATTTATGGGTTATATGCTGATGCATACGCTCGCTGCCGGCGTGACCGGGCTGCCCTATGCTGTACAGGCCATCTTTGGGGCAGCGGCGAAGGGTATTCACGCTGCGACGACCGATGACGATTCACCATGGGATCCTGAAGTCGCTCTGAAGAACTGGCTGGATGATGAACTTGGCGGATTTGCATCAACTGCTATTACAGAGGGCATTTTTAACGCCATCGGCGTTGACCTGCATTCCCGCGTTGGCATCTCCGAGCTGTTGTGGCGTAGTCCACCAGCAGGAACTGAAGGCAAGGATCTGTATGTCTACTACATGGAGCAGATGCTTGGGCCAACCATTGGGGGCATTGGCCTCAACTTCGCGAACGGCTTTGATAAAATGGCTAAAGGGGACTGGCTGGGAGGCATTCAGACAGTGACGCCAGCCGCGGTTAAAAACCTTGTCAAAACCTATTCAGAGGCCACCAGGGGGATCACGACTTCCTCAGGTGAAGAGGTAGTGCCAGCGAGTGAGTTTACCGGGTTTGAGTTGGCGGCTCAGTCGCTAGGCTTCACGCCATCCCGCATCGCGCAGGCTTATGACGCCCGAACGGCAGTTAAGTCCGTGCAATCCGACCTGTCCGGGCGCCGCAGTCGTCTTCTGCAGCAGTACTTCATGAATGTCATCAATGGTGACGATAACAGTGAAGTGCTGGAGGATATTCAGGCCTACAACCGCAGCAATCCAACCAATCCGATCACCGGTGATGTGATTATGAGGGCCATTCGTGAGAAGCAGAAGTCACGCCTCAAGAAGGAGCGTGGATTGTCGCTGAGCGCCAAGGATGAGCACTTGCGCAAACTGGCGCGTTTCGGGAAGTACGAACCGCTGCTGTAATAGTTCGACTAAATTGGGCGGTAAATCAGGAGGCTGCCGCCCATCCCGGTAGAAATGCTTGATGGATGCTCGGCGATAAATATACTGTATATATAAACAGTATTTGTATGGAGGTCATGAATGATTCGGCAAGCGAATGTCCGCGCTGCTTTTGTTTCCGCGCTCAAACACAACGCTAAGGGGCTGCTCTGTATCCGTACTCACGACTTCATAGCTGAGTTGCGTACCAAGGGGATCCACTTCACTGAAAGTGATGCGAACCGCTGGATAGAGCGAAACCAGATAGGCTTCGTGGATAAGACGCCTACGGAAGACGAAAACAGGCTATGGCTGTTGCGCAACATGGGGCGGGTGATCTAATGGGATTTCCGTCACCGGCCAACGATTATTTTGAGGGGCCATTGACCATAGATAAGATCTGTGGAGCGGGGCCAGAAACTCAAATACTGAAGACAAAAACGGGGTTTGCATTAATCGATATAGGGCGAAAACCTCAGCAAAATAACCTGGTGCTGATCAATTACGACGGGCTTACTGATTTTGCCAGGATTATGGGCCGAGCATTTATTACCAGGGATGGAGAAGCTATCGAGGGAGACGCGCTTGATGATGTGACCGTGGCGGGAGTGGTGACATTCATCATTGATGCCGCGGATTCTGATGAAGGGGATTTCGTGCCGTTCTGATGGATGAAAAGCGGTATTAAATGGGGGCAAAATTGGGGGCATTCTGGGGGATGGGGACACGAAAGTGGGCATCAACTTGTCAGTATTTGTTTGAGTTTGTCAGCGGCCCGCTTCTTGTATCCCATTGTTTTTGAATTATATTACTGGTTTTAAAGAAAATTGCTGGAACTCCAGTACCTAAAACTGCACAAACAGTTTTTTCATTAATCATCACCGGTCATTAACTGGGTTATCTCGCAACAAAAGATTCTACAGGAGAAGGATCCCGCTCGGCAAAGTTCTCACCGACGCGCCAGGCCGAATGACCGAGAGCCATTTTAAGCCGGCTGCCCGTCCTGTCACGTGCCAGCCTCTCTGTTAATTTAAGCGCCCCTTAAATGATGGAGAGCGCCAGATGACTAAGCCCGTGTATTTGCATACTGATAATGATGTTGAGATTTTAAAAACCTTCGATATGGTCCTTAGCCATATGCAGGCGATCGCCGACCCTTATCAGTGGAAGTGGGTGATTACCGGCTGGCACAGCATCCTGCAGAACGCGATGGTTTTGGCCTTGTGTCAGGGCAATGACTTTCTGGTCTACCTGTTCGACGGTAAAGCGTCGACTCGCGCGATCTACGAGCAAATTTATAACGACGATTTTTCCAACATCGACAAGCTGCAGCTACCGTCCTTTATGACGCTATACCGTGCGACAAGGGAGAACAGCGGATTCGCACCCAGCGAAGACTGTGCGGTGGCGGTGGACAAGCTTCACCAGCTGCGCAATGATTTCATTCACTATCATCCGCGAGGTTGGAGTCTACAGGTCGATGGTTTACCGCAATGGATTCTGGCGAGCGGCGAACTGCTGGATCATTTCCTCGCCAGCGGTGAGGTCGTACGCTGGTATGGCGAAGACGATGAAATGGCATTCAGAGAGAAATACGCTGAATTTCAAGACCGACTACACGGCGTGATGTCGGTCTATTCCTGACGCGGATTAATTATCCCAGGCATGCGGGGCGAACAAATAGCCTTTGTTGCGCACCGTCTTGATGCGGTAGGGCTCGGTGGCGTTGTCGAGCAGCTTTTTACGCAGGCGTGAAATCGCGACATCGACGCTGCGATCCATGCCGTCGTAGCTGACGCCGCGGAGATTTTTCAACAGCGCATCGCGATCCATAATCTGCCCGGCATGGGTCGCCAGCTCCCACAGCAGGTCGAAATCGGCGGTGGACAAAGCAACGTTGTCGCCGCCAAGCAGGACCTGACGGTTAACCGGGTCGATCGACAGCGAACCAAAGACAATGGCTTTATGCGGCGTCAGGGTTGCGGGAGCGGGCATCGACGGCGAAGCCACATGCTGGCGCAGATGCAAACGTAAGCGGGCCAGCAGCACCGCAGGCGGGGTGGTTTTGAGGATATAATCACTGGCGCCCATCTCCAGCGACAGAATATGGTTCATATCGCTATCGAGCGAGGTCAGCAACACGATCGGACCCTGCCACTGGCTGCGCAGGTCGCGGCACAGCGTCATCCCGTCTTTGCCAGGCAGCATGATATCCAGCAGTACCAGATCGGGTTGTTCACGAGCAATAACCTCTTCGGCCCGGTCGCCGCGCGGCTCAACAACCACGTCCATATCATGTTTTCCCAGATAGGCGGCGATAAGCGCGCCAACTTCGGGCTCATCCTCAACAAAAACGATCTTATTCATATCTTACGCGTATAAATTAAAAAGCTAACATACACCGCCCGCAAATTGCCCGCCATTAATCTTTCATAAACAAATGTTCTTCCGTTATGCTGGTGGAAATTGTTGTTCAAATGTTAAGGCATAAAATGGGGCTGTTGATTAAAGCGCTGCTGGGAGCGCTGGTGGTGGTACTGATAGGCGTACTGTCAAAAACCAAAAATTACTATATTGCCGGTTTAATTCCGTTATTTCCGACCTTCGCGCTGATTGCCCATTATATCGTCGCCAGCGAGCGCGGCATTGAAGCGCTGCGCACGACTATTGTCTTCGGCATGTGGTCAATCATCCCGTATTTTATCTACTTACTTTCATTATGGTACTTCACTGGCGTAATGCGCCTGCCTTACGCGCTGGCAGGCGCGGTGATCTGCTGGAGTCTGGCGGCCTGGTTGCTGATCCTCGGCTGGAGCCGTTTCCACTAGCGCAGCGGTCGGCCGCCGTCGACAGCGAAAGAGCGGCCGGTCACGTAGCAACTGGTGAACAGATAATCGATGAGGTCGATAATCTCTTTCTCACCCGGCGCGATTTTCATCAGCGATTTATCCAACGCCTGTTTACGATATTCAGCGTCATCATGCTCGTTAAACATAATTAGCGATGGCGCGATGGCGTTGACCTTCACTTCCGGGGCCAGCTTACGGGCGAAAGAGCGGGTCATATTATCAAGCGCCGCTTTACTGGCGGCATAGGCGATATGCTTATCGCTGCCGCGTTCCACCACGTAGTCGGTAATGTGAATAATATCGCTGGCGGCGTGACCAAAACCACGCAGCAGGCTCTCCAGCGCATGGTTAAGCAGATAGGGCGCGTGGACGTGAATCTGCATCATCCGCGATATCACCGTGGATAACGGCACACCGGGTTTTTCCGCCATCCAATCACTGGCGTTATGAATAATCGCACGCAGCCCGCTGGTCTGCGCCTTCACCGCTTCCGCGAAGGTAAGAATACCGTCGTCGCTGCTGAAATCGGCCTGCAGACACACCGCGCCGGCTTCGCGCAGGGTGTCAATCGAAGGATAATGCTGGCGATAGCTGACGATCACCGGTTGCTGCTGGTTTAAAAAATGGTGTGCCAGAGCGAGGCCGATACGGCGGCCTGCTCCTGTGATCAGGACCGGACGAGGCTGTGGTTCAGCCATGGGTATCTCCTTTCAAGTTCAGCGGTAGGGCAACCGCTTACCCCACCAGCATCCACGTTGCCGGAACGGCGGCAACCAGCAAAAAACCAATTAATGCCATTTCACGGCGTTTGAGCATGCGATCGTGCTGGTGCGTACGGCGGGCGTACAGGAAAACCAGAAGACCCGGAGCGTAAAGTACCACCGACAATAACAAATGCACAGGACCGGACGCATACAATAACCATAAGCCATAAACGCACGCGCCGACACCCACGGCTTTATGTAACGGACGTACGGCAATCTTAAGCAGGAAAGCGCCAACGAGGAAATAGGGCACCAGAATCATTTCTGAGGCGATGGTTAGCAGGGTACCGTAGTCGGATCCGGTAAGCCAAATCAGCACCAGACAAATCTGCACGCTGATGTTGGTCAACCACAGCGAGGAAGAAGGCGCATTATTCTTATTGGTTTTGGCGAACAGGGGCGGGAACGCTTTATGCGTCGCCGCCAGATACGGCACTTCGGCGGCCATAATGGTCCAGCTTAAATAGGCGCCGCAGACGGAGATAATTAATCCCGCGGCGATTACTACTTCGCCCCATGACCCCATCATTTTGACCATCAGGCCAGCCATCGACGGGTTGCGCATTTCAGCCAGTTCCGGGCGGGCGACAACGCCCAGCGACAGCAGGGTGACCAGCAGATAAACCGCCAATGCCGAGACCACCGCCAGCAGCGTCGCGCGGCCAACGTCGCGCTTGTGGCGCGCGCGAGCAGAGACTACTACTGCGCCCTCCACGCCGATAAATACCCACAGGGTGATCAGCATGGTGTTTTTCACCTGTTCCCATACCGGTACGCCGAGCGCGATACCGCTAAAGTCGAGGCGGAAAGTATCTAGCCGGAACGCGATAGCGGCCAGCGCCACAAATGCGCCGAGCGGCAACAGTTTAGCCAGCGTCGCCACCAGGTTAATGCCTGCCGCGGTCTGGACCCCACGCAGCACCAGAAAATGCACCACCCAGAGCAGCACGGACGCGCCGACGATCGCCTGCCAGGTGTTACCGTCACCAAAAATACGCATCTCCGGCGTATCGGTGAAGAAACTGAGGGCGGAGAAGACGATAACCAGGTAGGAGACGTTGGCAATCACCGCGCACAGCCAGTAACCCCAGGCGGAACAGAAACCGATCAGTTCGCCAAAACCTTCACGGGCATAGGTAAAGATTCCGCCGTCCAGTTCCGGGCGGATTCGGGTCAGCAATAGCATGGCGAAAGCGAGGAACAAAATCCCGACGCCGGTGATGGCCCAGCCGATAAGCAGAGCGGATGGGCTGGCGACGGCAGCCATGTTTTGCGGCAAACTGAAAACGCCCGCGCCCAGCATGGAGCTGAGTACCAGTGCGGTCAGGGCGCTAAGGCCCAGTTTCTTTTCCATTGTATTCCCGAGGTGACAACAGTGAATCAAGAATATTTATTTGGCGAAATCGCATAAAAATGGAGGATTACGCTAAGGCGCGGGATTTTACGGAGTGTCTTGAACGCATGCAATGGCGGCGGGCGAAAAAATGTAAAAAGGCGACCCGATGTCGCCTTTTTGAGCAGCTGAAACCGATTACTTATACAGGTCGGCGCTAATGGTGATGTTACCGCCACGTTCCTGCCACTGGCGGGTGATGTGGTAGTATTTTGCCCCTTTCTTCGCCGCGCGTTTCGCAGTCTGGTAGGAGATTTCCGTCATATTGCCGTAGTTACCGGTGAATTTGATGCTATCAAACGGCACCATCTGCGCGGCGGTGATTTTGTTCACCTCTTCGACTTTAGTACCATTCGGCAGGGTGACAGTGTAACGTCCGCCTTTCGACGATTGGGTTTCATAGAACAGGCCTACGCCGGTGCCGGCGCCGACGGCCGCAGAGGAGGCCACGCCTGGGATCTCGACATTTTTAGCCGCTTCGCCGCCTTTCGCCAGAGCGGCGCGGCCGGCTTCGGAATCCGCTGGAATCGCATCAGGGCTCTGCAGTACGCGCTTCTGCGCATCCTTTTTATAGATATAAGCGGTGATGCGCTGGTTGCCGCCCTGGTTGGCGTCAACCTGGCGGACGATGAAGAAGGCATACGCGCCTTTGGCTTTCGCCGCTTTGGCGATGGCGTCGTTGACTTCCGGCTGGCTGCGGTAGAAGCCCTGTACGGTCACAGTGTCATACGGCATCAGCGTGACGGCCTGGTCTTTCGGCAGTTCCATCACGCCGTTAATGATACGGTTTTTCGGGGTATCCGCCTGCGGGGCGTTTTCTTTATAGAAATCCGCCGTTACGCGCCAGTTGCCGCCGTTGCCGAAATCTGAGGTGTCGACAACATAAAAGGAAGCTGCGCCATCTTTATCCGCCTTGCGGGAAACCGCCTGTACGGCATCGCCAATCGCGTTAAAACGGCCAGTGACGACGACGCGGTCATAGGGCTTCAGCGCTGCCGCTTGCTCCGGAGTCAGCTCGGTCGCTGCATGGGCAGACAACGCGGTGGTAGCCAGAAGAGCAGACGCCAGGAGTGTGTTCTTAAGCTTCATAAAAATAATCCTTTGCCTTGCGCAAACCATGTACTGGTATTGTTGTTGACTGAAAACAGGTGATTATTGCATTTAAACAACGTAACTGTCTGCGTCATTTTTCACTTCCCGCCCGAATCGTTCGTTACAAAAATATAACAAATACTGATATGTTGAAAAAACAGCCCCTTGAACAGCAAAATCGATAATCAATATCACTTTTATAAGTTAACGTAATGTTAATGCAATGATACTGACGGTAATAAATGGCGAATTAATCCCTCAGGTAAGCGAATTATCAGGTTCTGGCATAAAATTAAGGCAAATATTGCTGCCTGACGCAGTCAGGACTAATTTTTCTCAATAAAATCAAAAATTCTGTTTTAACGATGTAGATCACAATCGGTATTTTCAGTAGGTTATAAAAAGTTTGTTACTGTTTCATTTTCCAGATGAATACCTGAGTGGCGTTTTTTGCGCCGCCGCTGGCGCATTTGTGAAAAAAATAAACCATCATCAAAAACCGATGGAAGGGAAAACTATGCGAATTGGGATACCAAAAGAGAGCTTAGCTCAGGAAACCCGGGCCGCTGCGACGCCGAAGACGGTCGAGCAGCTGCTTAAGCTCGGGTTTAGCGTGGCGGTCGAGAGCGGAGCCGGGAAACTGGCGAGCTTCGACGATGAAGCCTTCGAACAGGCGGGCGCGGAAATCGTCAGCACGGATAACGTCTGGCACTCCGACGTTATCCTCAAGGTTAACGCGCCGAACGATGCGGAGATTGCGAAGCTCAATCCGGGCACCACGCTGGTGAGTTTCATCTGGCCGGCGCAGAATCCGGATCTCATGGAAAAGCTGGCCGCTCGCGGTATCAACGTCATGGCAATGGACTCGGTGCCGCGTATTTCCCGCGCCCAGTCGTTAGATGCCCTGAGTTCGATGGCCAACATCGCCGGTTATCGCGCGATTGTCGAAGCGGCGCACGAATTCGGCCGCTTCTTTACCGGCCAGATCACCGCGGCGGGTAAAGTACCGCCAGCGAAGGTGATGGTAATCGGCGCAGGCGTCGCCGGCCTTGCGGCGATTGGCGCGGCGAACAGCCTCGGCGCCATCGTCCGCGCCTTCGATACCCGTCCGGAAGTGAAAGAACAGGTGCAGAGTATGGGCGCCGAGTTCCTTGAACTGGACTTCAAAGAAGAAGCGGGCAGCGGCGACGGTTATGCCAAAGTCATGTCTGAAGCCTTTATCAAAGCCGAGATGGCGCTGTTCGCCGCGCAGGCGAAAGATGTCGATATCATTGTCACCACGGCTTTAATCCCGGGTAAACCGGCGCCGAAGCTGATTACCCGCGAAATGGTTGACACCATGAAGCCAGGCAGCGTGGTGGTCGATCTGGCGTCGCAAAACGGCGGCAACTGTGAATACACCGTGCCGGGCGAAGTCGTGACCACCGCCAACGGCGTGAAAATTATCGGCTATACCGACCTACCGGGTCGTCTGCCGACGCAATCTTCTCAGCTCTATGGCACCAACCTGGTGAACCTGCTGAAGCTGCTGTGCAAGGAAAAAGACGGCAATATCACCATCGATTTCGACGATGTAGTGGTGCGCGGCGTCACGGTGGTCCGCGAGGGCGAAATTACCTGGCCGGCGCCGCCGATTCAGGTCTCCGCGCAGCCGCAGGCGGCGGCGAAAACCGTCGAAGCGCCAAAAGAAGAGGCTAAACCAGCTTCGCCGTGGCGTAAATACGCGCTGATGGCGCTGGCGATTATCCTCTTTGGCTGGCTGGCGAACGTCGCGCCGAAAGAGTTTCTGGGTCACTTTACCGTCTTCGCGCTCTCCTGCGTAGTCGGTTACTACGTGGTGTGGAACGTGTCGCACGCGCTGCACACGCCGCTCATGTCGGTAACCAACGCCATTTCAGGGATTATTGTCGTTGGGGCATTGCTGCAGATAGGGCACGGCGGCTGGGTCAGCTTCCTCAGCTTTATCGCGGTGTTGATCGCCAGCATTAATATTTTTGGTGGTTTCACCGTCACTCAGCGCATGCTGAAAATGTTCCGCAAAAACTAAGGGGTAGCACATGTCTGGAGGATTAGTTACAGCTGCATACATTGTTGCCGCTATTCTGTTTATCTTTAGCCTTGCGGGGCTGTCAAAGCACGAAACGTCGAAGCAGGGGAACCTGTACGGCATCGCCGGGATGGCGATTGCGCTGATTGCCACCATCTTCGGGCCGGACAGCGGTAACGTCGGCTGGATCATCGTGGCGATGGTTATCGGCGGCGCGATCGGTATTCGTCTGGCGAAGAAAGTCGAAATGACCGAGATGCCGGAGCTGGTGGCGGTGCTGCATAGCTTCGTTGGTCTGGCGGCGGTGCTGGTCGGCTTCAACAGTTATCTCGACCACGGACCGGGGCTCGATCAGGTGCTGGCGAATATTCACCTGACTGAAGTGTTTCTCGGCATCTTTATCGGCGCCGTGACCTTCACCGGCTCGATCGTTGCTTTTGGTAAGCTGCGCGGCAAAATTTCGTCAAAACCGCTGATGTTGCCGAATCGCCACAAGCTGAACCTGGCGGCGTTAGTCATCTCCTTCCTGCTGCTGGTGGCCTTCGTGCGTACTGACAGCACCGGAACGCAGGTACTATGCCTGCTGGTGATGACCATTATCGCGCTGGCGTTCGGCTGGCACCTGGTGGCGTCTATCGGCGGCGCGGATATGCCGGTGGTGGTATCGATGCTGAACTCGTACTCCGGTTGGGCGGCGGCGGCGGCGGGCTTCATGCTCAGCAATGACCTTCTGATCGTGACCGGCGCGCTGGTCGGTTCTTCCGGTGCCATCCTCTCCTACATTATGTGTAAGGCGATGAACCGTTCGTTTATCAGCGTTATCGCCGGCGGTTTCGGCACCGATGGCGGCAGTTCCAGCGACGATGAAGAAGTTGGCGAGCATCGTGAAATCAGCGCCGAAGAGACGGCTGAAATGCTGAAAAACTCGCATTCCGTGATCATCACGCCGGGCTACGGGATGGCGGTGGCACAGGCGCAGTATCCGGTGGCGGAAATCACTGAGAAGCTGCGTGCGCGCGGTATCAAGGTGCGCTTCGGTATCCACCCGGTCGCCGGACGACTGCCGGGGCACATGAACGTGCTGCTGGCGGAAGCGAAGGTTCCGTACGATGTGGTGCTGGAAATGGATGAAATTAACGATGATTTCGCCGATACCGATACTGTACTGGTGATTGGCGCGAACGACACGGTGAACCCGGCGGCGCAGGACGATCCGAAGAGCCCGATCGCCGGTATGCCGGTGCTGGAAGTGTGGAAGGCGCAAAACGTGGTGGTCTTTAAACGGTCGATGAACACCGGCTATGCAGGCGTGCAGAACCCGCTGTTCTTCAAAGAGAACACCCACATGCTGTTTGGCGACGCTAAAGCCAGCGTGGATGCCATTCTGAAAGCGCTGTAATAGCGCAACGCTCTAAGCCGTCTCTGTTGAGACGGCTTTTTTATATAGACAGCGAAACCATGATTTGCTCATAAAGTGAACGGCGATGGGTGTTATACTATGCCTGTTTTTTCACCACACTGAGGATATTATGGATACCGAGTTAACCCCCACGCAGATGGCCATCGAGTACCTGCGTCGCGATACCGCTGTTATGACCCCCGCGCAGTACCTGAAGAAGCTCAAACTCCTCGAGCTCGAGTTTGCCGATCTGATGTCGCTTTCGTCGATGGAACTAAAAGAAGAGATCGACCTGGCCTGGCGTTTAGGTATCCACTAACGCATTCTGTAAGCTTGTTAAATTAGCGTTGATATCCGGGGCCGTATGGCCCTTTTTCTTTTTTAGCGGGCCGACAAAAAAATCCCCCGACGGGCGGGGGATGTTAGATATAATTTCAAACCTCATAAGACGCTGTTAGTCGTCGTCTTCATCGTCCAGTTCAACCGGGGTTTGATAAGCTTCCGGTTTCAGTACCAGCAGGTCGCAGCGCAGGTGGTCGATAACCTGTTCCGCGGTATTGCCGAGAAACGCGGCAGAAATACCGGTGCGGCCAACGGTGCCCAGCACCACAATCCCGGCCTGCAGATGTTCAGCTAAATCAGGGATAACCTCTTCCGGCAGCCCTTTCTCTACGTGGGTGCGGTTTTCATCGATGCTGAATTTCTGGCGCAGCGCTTTCATAGCCAGCAGATGCTGGCCGCGAATCGCATCGTTATAGATGCTCGGGTCAAAATCAGGTAATTCAATGGCGATGTTGATAGGCGTCACCGGATAGGCGCCAACCAGATGTACTTCGGTATGGTTAACCTGATCGGCGAGGGCGATGGTCTCCCGCACCAGTTTTTCATTGAGGGCGTTGTGATAGTTCTCTTCACTGGCCAGATTAACCGCCACCAGCGCTTTACCGCCTTCCGGCCACGGTTGATCTTTAACCATCCATACCGGGCATGGACATTTGCGCAGCAGGTGCCAGTCGGTCGGGGTGAAGATGACGGCTTCGAGTTTGTCGTGCTGATGGGCCATTTTCAGCAGCAGGTCGTGTTTATCGCTGATGATTTCCTGAATGATGGCTTCAAAGGGGCGGTTGTGCCACACCACTTTGATATCGATTGGCACCCCGGATTCAATGTAAAACTTGGCCTGTTCACGGATCCAGGCGCTGCGTTGGCTAATCACGCCCTGGCGCATCGCCGTCCGCTCGTCGGGCGACAGCAGGGTGGTCATTTCATAGGAAAAATCATAGATCGGCAAAAAGGCTTTGATGCGTCCACCAATCCGTTGGTGCAGATACACCGCGCGCCGTAATGCAGGCTGGTCGTCCTGGTTAGGGTCGATTACTACCAGCATGTTCTGATACTTCGCCATACAGGGTCTCCTTACAGCTGTAGCTACAGTCAGTCATTAAAAAGATAACCTATATGGATGAATTGAAACAGGGGATGACCCTGGCCAGATCAACAAATTAGAAAAAAATGTCGATCCGGCACAAGGTAGAAGAAAGTATAGCGGAGATAAATCAGGCGACGTTGCGCGCCTGGCCTGCCAGTTGCGCCAGCAGATCGCTGTTTTCGATGGTGATATATTTCCCTTTCACCGCCAGCATACCGCTTTTCTGGAAACGACCGAGCAGGCGGCTAATGGTTTCTACCGTCAGGCCCAGATAGTTGCCGATGTCGCCACGCGTCATGGTCAGGCGGAACTCACGCGGTGAGAAGCCGCGCTGCGCGAAACGGCGGGACAGGTTGTAGATAAAGGCCGCCAGCCGTTCTTCTGCGTTCTTTTTGGAAAGCAGCAGGATCATGTCCTGATCGCCTTTGATCTCGCCGCTCATCAGGCGCATCATCTGCTGACGCAGGTTCGGCATTTTACCGGAAAGATCATCCAGCGTTTCGAACGGAATTTCGCAAACCATTGAGGTTTCCAGCGCCTGCGCAAAGCTTGGGTGCAGGGCGGTGCCAATGGCGTCAAAACCGACCAAATCACCCGCCAGGTGGAAGCCGGTAATCTGCTCATCGCCTTGTTCGGTGATGGTGTAGCTTTTGATGGTCCCTGAACGGATAGCGTACAGCGACTTCAGCTCATCACCCGCTTTGAACAGGGTTTGCCCTTTCTGAATAGGCTTCTTACGCTCGATGATATTATCAAGCTGATCCAGCTCATGTTCGTTCAAAGTAAAGGGGATGCAGAGCTGGCTAATGCTGCAATCCTGACAATGGATTGCACAACCACCAGACTGAATGCGTCGTATAATTCGCTTTTCCGGGATCATATGTCTGCTCAAGCTTTAATTGATATTGGTCAATTTTAACATCTTTTTGAGGAGCAAGTAAGTCTCGAAACCCGGAAAGACGCAATATTAGAAGGGGAAATATACCTTTCACCCTATCTCGTTGATAACAAGAAATTTATTAAGCGATCAATTATTGTAAAGTTACCTGTAATTTCCAAAAAAGGCATTATCTGTTAAAGCAGCAAATAGCCTTCATGGCGCAATAACCACTCTTTGCGCTGTACGCCCCCGGCGTAGCCGGTCATGGTGCCGTTACGGCCAATCACCCGATGGCAGGGAACCACAATGCTGACCGGATTGGAACCGTTTGCCGCGCCGACCGCACGGGCCGCGCCTGGGCGGCCGAGAGCCTCGGCTAACTGACCGTAGTGCATGACTTGCCCGCAGGGAATCGTGCGCAGCGCTTGCCAGACCTGACGTTGAAACGGCGTCCCGCCGGTGGCGGTCGGCAGGGTATCGATAATTGCGAGATCGCCATCGAAGTATTGCCGCAGCTTCGCGCTCAGCCCGCCCGGATCGCGTGCATCAAGACGTTCATAACCCTCATGGCGGTAGTGGATGTCGAGCAGTTGCTCCATACGGTCACGGTGCTGATCCCACTCCACGGCGCGCAGGTTAAATTGTTCATCGCAAATGACCCACAACGGCCCCAGCGGGGTATCGATTTTATCTTGCAGTAGCGTCAGCATCGGTCTTCCTTCTACGAGGTTATTTCGGCAAGAGCACACCATATCATGACGTGCGCTCTGCCAACTATACCTCCGAAAGGTCAGCAAATAATGAAAGGCTGTACTATTAATTTATAAATACGAATCGCAGTCATTTAAATTCCGTCATTCGATTGCCCAATCGCAAAATGCTGGAATAAAGGGACGGGGAGCAATGTTTATTTTTGCATTAACTAGCAGGCGCGGCAGAAAGAGCATTTTGCTACCTTTGTCTGGCGGCGAATTCCCCTGTGCGGAGGAGCGTTCAGTTCAAATCTCTATGCAGTTTGTCATACGCACGCGAATTAGCGTGAACTGGCTAATTCACCGGGAGGCACCCGGCGTCGCAGATAAATATACAGGCATTCCTTGAGTCAATTATTTTTCCAGCGCTTTGGCGCTGGTTTTTTTTAACCAACAGAAAGGTGGCGATATGCAATACATATTAACGGGAGTTGTTGTGTTGATTATCAGTGGGTTAGCTATCAATTTGCTGTCGTTAGCCATCGAAAGTCTGTGTAAAACGCTCCTGAACCGCACCACAATTCGTTAACTCACGCAGGCCCTCCCTGGCCTGTCGCTGCGTTAGGGTAAACGGGGATAGATGCCGGGACCTATCGGCAGCCCGACAAGATACCAGCCCACCAGCAGCAGTAGCCAGACGGCTAAGAAAATGAGTGGGTAGGGTAATACCAGCGAATAGTAGGTGCCCAGTTTGGCATCGGGCCGGTAGCGCTGTAAAAAGCCGAGAAACAGCGGCACAAACGGCGATACCGGCGCGAGCGGCAGCACGGAAGAGTCAGCGATTCGGAACAGGATCTGCGCAAACGCCGGGTGAAAGCCCAGCAGCATAAACATTGGCACAAAAATGGGCGCCAGAATCGACCAGATAGCCGAACCGCTGGCGATAAACATACACAAAAACGCCGACAGTAGCGCCAGGCCGACAAACGCCGGCACCCCATTCATCCCGGCGCTCTCCAGCACATCGGTCAGACCAACGGCCATGAATTTCCCCATGTTGCTCCAGTTAAACATGGCGACAAACTGGGCCAGCGGGAAGACCATCACGATAAATCCGGCCATCTCCTTCATCGGCTCGATCATTAACTGCGGCAGGTCAGCCTGACGGCGAATTTTGCCGGTGGCGATGCCGTAAGCTAAAGATACGACAAAGAAAAAAAAGATAATCAGCGGCACAATGCCTTTAATAAAGGGCGAGGGCATCACGGTATGCTTGATGGGATCGCGCAGAATGCCGTTGTCCGGCACCACCATCAGCGCGATAACCGCCACAAACAACAGCGCCGCAATACCGGCAATGCGCAGCCCGAAGCGCTGTTCCGCCGTCAGCGTCTGCAGCGTTTCATCACTCTTACCCTGCCACTTTCCTAACCGCGGCTCGACCAGTTTATCGGTAATCAATCCGCCGACCAGAGTAAGTACGATGACTGAGGTAGCCATGAAGTACCAGTTGTCGATGACGCTAACATGCAGCGAGGCATCGAGCGTTTTCGCCGCTTCGGTACTGATACCGGAGAGCAACACGTCGGTGGTGACAATGAGTAAATTTGCCGTGAATCCGCAGCCGACGCCGGCGATCGCCGCCAGCAACCCCGCCACTGGGTGACGACCGACGGCGAGAAACATTAACGCCCCTAGCGGCGGCATAATGACCAGCGCCGCGTCGGAAGAGATATGGCTGAAGAAGGCGATAAATAGCACCATATAACTGGCGTAACGCGCGCTAACATGCGATGACATCTTGACCATCAGCGACGGCAGCAGGCCGACGCGTTCGGCAAAACCGGCGCCGAGCACCAGCGCCAGAATCGCCCCCAGCGGCGCGAAGCCGCTAAAGTTTTTAATCACGTTCGGCAGAAACCAGTGCAGCCCTTCCACGCTGAGCAGATTCTTTACCACCACTCGCGAACCGTCGGTGGGGTTCTGTACGCCGACGTTTAGCGCCGACAAGATGGCGGTAGCGGCCATCAGCGCCACTATCAGATAGATAAACAGCAAAAATGGATGCGGAACCTTATTACCTATTTTCTCAACCCAGCCATACAGCTTACCGGTGGGGGAATGCGACGGTATGGATGACATACTCATGGGCGTTCCTCAGTTGTCGTTGTTGTGTTGGTTGCGGCATGCCTCAGGGGTGGTCAGCTGTTATTTTTATTGGCGATTGCCATCACGCTGTACGTTATCCCAGAGGCTAATTTTTCTTATTTTAAAATTGATGGTACGACGTCACGCGGGATCGGGCACTGGTATGGGCTTACCGCCAGTACCTGAGCCAGTTCCTGCTGGCTTGCTTCGAGCAACGGCCTGTCGCTCAACAAACGAATTGCCGTTGCTCCCAGTATCTTACCCGCCAGCAGCATCCCTTTATGGGCGATGGAGGTTTTTCCCTGGCTTACCAGTTGCCAGCTGTGCAGCGGCGTACCGATGGCGAAGCAGGGGCTAAAACACTGGGCCACCGGCGCTTTCCAGCTCACGTCGCCGACGTCGGTAGAGCCGGCCAGCACGTTTTCCGTCGCCGCCCACGGCGCGACTTCATCGATCAGTACCGTGTCGTGATGGCGGCGGGAAAACGCTTTTCCTTCTTCACCGCTGGTGCCGGCAATATTCTTCAGGCTGTTCTGTATATCGTTCACGCCGAGCGTTGCGCGAATATCCGCTGCGAAAGCGCGCTCCTGGTCACTCCATTGCGGCGTACCGTAATGACATACGGCCTGATACATTGCCGCTTCCAGCGTGCGATTGGGGAGATAGCTGGAACAGGCTTTTTCAAAACGACAGCTGACGCTGGTTTCGGTCATCAGCGCGGCACCCTGAGCAATTTTCTCAATACGGGCAAAGATTTGCTGCACGTCGGCCATTTCCGGAGCGCGAATCAAATACAGCACTTCAGCCTGCGCCTGCACCACGTTGGGCGACACGCCGCCGGTATCGGTAATGGCGTAGTGCACACGCGCTTTCTCGATAATATGCTCATTGAGGAAGTTACTGCCGGTGGTCATCAGCGTGACGGCGTCCAACGCGCTACGCCCAAGATGCGGTGAGTTTGCCGCGTGGGCGGCGGTTCCGGTAAAGCGCCACGCCGCCTGAATATTGGCCAGCGTGCTGGTGCTGAACATCCCGGCCCAGGCTTCCGGATGCCAGGTGAGGGCGGCGTCGATATCATCGAATAGTCCCTCGCGCACCATAAAGGTTTTACCCGAACCGCCTTCTTCGCCCGGGCAGCCATAAAAGCGCAGGGTGCCCGAGCCGCCATGCTGCTGCAGCCACTGTTTCGCAGCGACAGCAGCGGCGAACGCTGCGGTGCCAAGTAGATTATGCCCACAGCCGTGGCCATTTTCGCCCGGCGTCGCGGATGTTGGTTCAGCACTGTGCGCCTGTTGGCTGAGTCCTGCCAGCGCATCAAACTCGCCGAGCAGGGCGATGACTGGTTTACCCTCGCCAAAGCTGGCGATAAACGCATTGGGGATTCCACCAGCGTGACGGCTTAGTTGAAAACCTTCCGCTTCCAGCGCGTCGGCCAACCGCGCGGCGGACCAGAATTCCTGGAATCGGGTTTCCGGATGATCCCAGATATCATCGGCAATAGCGCAAAAATCGTCGCGTCGCGATTCAATGATGTCATCAACAAATTGATAGATCTTTTCCATCACACACCTCGCTGCCAGGGAAAGTTGAGCGCGATGCGCGCCAGCGTCTCGACCGCGATGGTCATGACCCCTTCGTCGAAATCAAATTTCTCATTGTGATGTCCGGCGCTCAGTTCAGTACCGAAAATCATGTATGAAGCCAGTCCGCCGCGCTCCTGTACCCGCGCCATCATCAAAGTGGCATCTTCGGATCCCGCCGGCGCAGCAATATGATCCACCGCCTCTATCACACCTGGCACCTGTGCTGCCTGCTCACGCAGGTATTGCACCCACGCCGGAGAGGGGGCGCTGGAAGTTGCCGCGCCCATGAGCCGTAGTTCATAGCGGGCTTCATACATCGCTGCGGCGCCGGCAATCACGTTTTGTGCCCGCTCAAACACATACTGGTTGATAGCTTCCGTCTCGCCGCGGGTTTCCACTTTTATCAGCGCGGAAGAAGGGACCACGTTGCGCCCGGTGCCGGCCTGCATAACACCGACGTTAACCCGCGAGGCGCCGGCGCTGTGCGGCGCGATGGCGTGCAGGGCGAGGGAGGCCTGCGCGGCGGCCAGTAGCGCGTTGCGCCCATCTTCCGGTTTGCCGCCGGCGTGAGCGGCGACGCCCTCGAATTGCACATCGAATTTGGTGGTCGCCATAAAGTTGTCACCGCCGCAGACCACGGTGCCGCTGGGGACGCCGGTGCCGATATGAATGGCGGTGAAGTAGTCCACGTTATCGAGCACGCCTGCCGCCACCATCGCGCGCGCGCCGCGGGTACCTTCTTCGGCAGGCTGGAAAATCAGCTTGATGATCCCGTTGAGCCGATCGGCATACTGCTGTAGCACATGCGCTAAACCCAGCCCAATGGCGGTATGGCCGTCATGACCGCAGGCGTGCATCATTCCGGCGTTGCAGGAGGCGAAACCCGCGCGATGCGGGCGATGGCAATCGTCGTGTTGTTCGTTAAGATCGAGCGCGTCCATATCGACGCGAAACGCCAGCGTCGGGCCGGGGCGGCCGGTGTCCAGGGTGGCGACGACGCCGGCGAATCCGCCTTCAAAAGCCGTTAGCCAACGTTCCGGCGCTCCCTGTTCGCGGGCGCGCTGGAATGCCTGTGCCAGGGTGGCGTCGTCGGGCAGCCCCATTCGGCTGTCGGCATCGATAACGTCGCGCCCGAGCGCCAGTTGATAACCGAGTCCGTCTAAGATCTCGGCAACCTTGCTGGCGGTACGAAATTCCAGCCATCCGGACTCCGCGTGCAGGTGAAAATCACGACGCCATTGCGTCATTTCCGGCGCCAGTTGGCTGATGAATTCATGAAGTTGCGGCATAACCCTTCCTGTCATATTAAAAAAGTGTGACGGCGTTCACGAAGTGATAGCTTTTGCTTATCACATACGCCTTTCATGCAATCTCACCCTTAACCTGCCACAGCATGTTCGATTACAGTAGATGTCATTTTCTTCTGTCTGATAAACAATGGTTATCATCTAAAGCATGTCATTTCAGATTAAATTTCATCAAATTCGCGCTTTCGTTGAGGTTGCCCGCGAGGGGAGTATTCGCGGCGCCAGCCGGGCGCTGGCGATCTCGCAGCCTGCGTTGACCAAGGCGATTAAAGAGCTGGAAGAGGGGCTTTCCGCCCAACTGTTTGTCCGCCGCAGCCAGGGGGTGGCGCTGACGGAAAACGGCGAAAGTTTTTACCAACATGCAAGCCTGATCCTTGAAGAGCTGCGGGCGGCGCAGGACGAACTGCTGCAGCGTCAGGGCGAGCAGGCCGGGCAGATTAATATTGGTCTCGGCGCCAGCGTCGCCCGTTCGCTGATGCCATCGGTGATCTGCCGCTTTCATCAGCAGCATCCGTTGGTGAAGGTGCGGATTATGGAAGGGCAACTTCTGGCGATGATTAATGAGCTGCGTCAGGGTGAGCTTGATTTCACTATCAACACCTATTATCCCGGCCCGTACGATCATGAATTCAGCTTTGAAAAACTGTTTGAGAAACCATTCGCGGTATTCGCCCGCGCCGGACATCCGGCGGCGCGCGCCACTTCCCTGACTGAATTGCTCGATCACCACTGGACAATGCCAACGCCGCGCGGTAGCTACTTTAAACAACTGCAGGAGATGTTTAACCAGGCCGGGCTGGCGCCCAAGGTCGATATCGTGTGTGAAACCTTCTCTTCGTGCATCAGTCTGGTGGTGAAGAGCGATTTCCTCAGCATTCTGCCGGTAGAGCTCGGAAACGATCCGATGATGGCGGATAAACTGGTGATGATCCCGATACGTGAAACGTTGCCCAGGGCAACCTACTACCTGATTCAGCGGCGCGATACGCGACCAACGCCGTTAACGGCTTCGTTAATCACCTTGTTTCGTCGTCAAAGCCGTCAATTGTTTCCTTAAAAATCCTGCGTGGGGCTATTTGCCGGCAGTGGCGGCTAAACGCGTTGAGGGGGAGGCGCGAGGCGGCTATAGTAGCAGGCGATAGCCGCTGGAGGAGATACCATGAACCTTGACGACAAATCCCTGTTTCTTGACGCCATGGAGGATGTCCAGCCTCTGAAACGCAATAATGACGTACACTGGCACCGTGAGCGCAACGTGCGCGCCCCGCAGCGTATCGATACCCTGCAGCTCGATAATTATCTGACCACCGGCTACCTCGATATTGTGCCGCTCGCCGTGCCGCTGGAGTTCAAACGGGAAGGGCTGCAAAGCGGAGTGCTGGAAAAACTGCGGCGCGGAAAATACAGCCAGCAGGCAAGTCTGTCGCTACTGCGCCAGCCGGTCGAACAGTGCCGGCAAATGCTGTTCGCCTTCGTGATACAGGCGCAAAAAGAGGGGCTGCGTAATTTACTTATCATCCACGGCAAAGGCCGTGATGACCAGGCCCATGCCAATATTATTCGCAGCTACCTGGCGCGCTGGCTGCCAGAGTTGCCCGAGGTACAGGCGTTTTGCGCCGCGCTACCGCACCACGGCGGCAGCGGCGCTTGTTACGTGGCGCTGCGTAAATCCGAACAGGCTAAGCAGGAGAACTGGGAGCTGCACGCCAAACGCAGCCGCTAGCGCAGCAGCAGCGTTAGCTCGCGGGCGGCTTTTTGTAATTCCGGCAGCACCCGATCCAGCATTTCGCGGGTCGACATCTGGCCCGCGTGAACCCCGACGTTCAGCGCCGCTTCCACCTGTCCTTGCGGGTTATATAGCGGTACCGCCAGCGAACGCAGCCCCATTTCCAGTTCCTGATCGTTTAACGCATATCCCTGCTGATACACGCGTTTTAGCTCCGCGCGCAGCTTATTTACCGAATCTACCGTCTGCGGGGTGTAGCGAATCATCGTCACCCGGCTCAGCATGTCGTTTAGCCGTTCTTCCGGCTGATGGCTTAACAGCACGCGGCCCATGGAGGTCGCCCACGCCGGCAGGCGGCTGCCGATATCAAGATCGATCGTCATAATTCGCGAACTGGAGGCGCGGGCGATGTACAGGATATCGTCGCCATCGAGGGTGGCGATTGAGCAGGATTCATTGAGCATTTCGCTCAGATGCTTGAGCACCGGCTGCGCCGAGCGCGCCAGCGGCGTTGAGGCCAGCCAGGCGTGACCGAGGGCGAGGATCCGTGGACGCAGCTGGAAATTCTTACCGTCTTCGGCGTAAACGAATCCCAGTTTGCTTAAGGTATACAGGCAGCGCCGTACCGCCGCGCGAGGAATGCCGGTTTTCTGGCTGATCTGCGAAATCGACAGCAACGGGCGCTGCGGGGTAAAAGCCTGAATCACTTCCAGCCCGCGCGCCAGCGACGCCATAAAGTTCGGGTCGCCCTTAAACGGATCGCCGTCGCCCGCCACTACATCATCTGGATGCTTGTCCATTTTGTTCTCCGTATTTGCCATCGATCACATTCTTTCGCTAAAGATATACGATGTTCGATTATCGCACCATATTTCGATTATCGCCCTTGACCAGCATCGTTAAGCGGGTCACATTTTGTGCGAACAACGCATATAAGTGCGATTACCGCACGTTAAGGAGCGACCTGATGATTGATAAAAGCGTGTCGACGCTGAGTGAGGCCATTGCCGGGATCCACGACGGCGCGACCATCATGATTGGTGGTTTTGGCCCCGCCGGGCAGCCGACGTATCTGATTGATGCCCTGATTGAACAGGGCGCCCGCGACCTAACCATTATTAATAACAACGCGGGTAATGGCGAAGTGGGGCTGGCGGCGCTGCTCAAAGCCGGGCGGGTGCGCAAAATGATCTGCTCATTCCCGCGCCAGGTGGATTCACAAGTTTTTGATGACCTCTATCGCCGCGGTAAGGTAGAGCTGGAACTGGTGCCGCAGGGCAATCTGGCGGCGCGGATCCAGGCCGCTGGCGCGGGGCTCGGCGCGGTCTTTACCCCAACCGGCTACGGCACGCCGCTGGCGGAAGGCAAAGAAACCCGGGAAATCGACGGCCGCCACTATGTGCTTGAGTATCCGATTAAAGCCGATTTTGCTCTTATTAAAGCCCATCAGGGCGATCGCTGGGGCAACCTGGTCTACCGTAAAGCGGCGCGCAACTTCGGCCCGATTATGGCGACCGCCGCCAAAACCACCATTGTTGAAGTCTCGCAGCTGGTCGCCCTTGGCGAACTCGACCCGGAAAACATCATCACCCCGGGGATTTTCGTCCAGCGCGTATTCTCGCTGGAAAATCTGTCCGCCGCGCAAAGCGCCTGAGGAGCCGAACATGCAAAAACTGACTCGTGACGAAATGGCCCAGCGCGTCGCCCGCGATATTCCGGAAGGCGCTTACGTCAACCTTGGTATCGGTCTGCCGACCCGCATCGCCAACTATCTACCTGCCGATAAAGAGGTGTTCCTGCACAGTGAAAACGGGCTACTGGGAATGGGGCCGAAGCCGCAGCCCGGCGAAGAGGATCCAGAACTGATCAACGCGGGTAAAGAGTATGTCACCCTGCTGCAGGGCGGCTGTTTTTTCCACCATGGCGACTCCTTCGCCATGATGCGCGGCGGACATCTGGATATCTGCGTGCTGGGCGCCTATCAGGTTTCCGCCAGCGGCGATCTCGCTAACTGGAGCACCGGCGCGCCGGATTCGATCCCGGCGGTTGGAGGGGCGATGGATTTGGCTATCGGCGCCCGCCAGGTGTTTGTGATGATGGACCATCTGACCCGCGATGGCGAATGCAAACTGGTCGAACAGTGCAGCTACCCGCTAACTGGCGTCGGTTGCGTCAGCCGTATCTATACCGATCTGGCGGTCATCGATATTACCGACCGCGGCCCGGTGGTGCGTGAAATCTTTAACGGTCTCTCATTTGAAGAGCTACAGCGCATCACTCCGGTGGCGCTGACTTTTGAACAACTGGCGGAAAGCGCGTAAGGAACCTATGATGAATCAGGCATTTATCTGTGATGCGGCGCGTACGCCGTTTGGCCGTTTTGGCGGCGCATTATCCGGTATGCGCGCTGACGATCTGGCGGCGCTGCCGCTGAAAGCGCTGCTGGAACGTAATCCGGGTCTCGATCCGGCGCTAATTGACGATGTGATCTACGGCTGCGCCAACCAGGCCGGAGAAGATAACCGTAACGTGGCGCGTATGGCGCTGTTGCTGGCCGGGCTGCCGCAGAGCGTTCCCGGCAGCACGATTAACCGCCTTTGTGGTTCCAGTCTCGATGCGATCGGCGTCGCGGCGCGGGCGATTAAAAGCGGCGAAACCCAGCTGATGATCGCCGGTGGGGTGGAGAGTATGTCGCGCGCGCCGTTTGTGATGGGCAAAGCCGAGAGCGCCTTTAGCCGCTCGATGCAGATGGAAGATACCACCATCGGCTGGCGCTTTATTAACCCGCAGATGAAAGCGCAGTACGGCGTGCACTCGATGCCGGAAACCGCGGAAAACGTCGCCGATGAGTTTGCCATTTCTCGCGCCGACCAGGACGCTTTTGCGCTACGCAGTCAGTTACGTACCGCGGCGGCGCAGGAAGCGGGGCGTTTCGCCGATGAACTGATCGCCGTATCGGTGCCGCAGCGCAAAGGTGAGCCGCTGCGTTTCAGCCGCGATGAACATCCGCGCAGCACCTCGCTGGAGGCGCTGGCTAAACTGCGCGGCGTGGTCCGCACCGACGGCAGCGTTACCGCCGGTAACGCCTCCGGCGTCAATGATGGCGCCTGCGCGCTGCTGTTGGCCAGTGAACAGGCGATGTCGGCGAATGATTTACAGCCGCTGGCGCGGGTTGTCGGCGTGGCGACGGCGGGGGTGGCGCCGCGAATTATGGGCTTCGGCCCGGCGCCGGCGGTGCGTAAGGTGCTGGCGCAAACCGGGCTGACGCTGGCGCAGATGGATGTCATCGAACTGAATGAGGCTTTTGCCGCACAGGCGCTGGCGGTTACCCGTGATTTAGGCTTGCCGGATGATGCCGCCCACGTTAACCCCAACGGCGGGGCCATTGCGCTGGGTCATCCGCTGGGGGCTTCCGGCGGACGTCTGGCGATGACCGCCGCTTATCAGCTGAAGCGTACCGGCGGACGCTATGCGCTGTGCACGATGTGTATCGGTGTGGGCCAGGGGATTGCGCTGATTATTGAACGCGTTTAAGGAGTCGCGATGAGTTTGTTGACCCCCATGTTGCGCAGCAGTCCGCTAACCGACTGGTTTAGCGATGCGCAGCGGGTACAGGGTATGCTGGATTTCGAAGCCGCGCTGGCGCAGGCGCAGGCCGACTGCGGGCTGGTGCCGCAGGCGGCAGTCTCGCCGATAGTCAACGCCTGCCGGCATGCGCTTATCGATTTCGACGCGCTTGGACAGGCTGCGGCCAGCGCCGGCAATCTGGCTATTCCGCTGGTCAAACAGCTGACTGCGCGGGTGAAAGCACAGGATCCGGACGCCGCGCGCTATGTCCATTGGGGCGCCACCAGCCAGGACGCTATCGATACCGGCTTTGTTCTGCAACTGCGGGGCGCGCTGGCGGCGACGGATAGCCTGCTACAAAGCCTGATTGACGCGTTCGCCGAACAGGCGCAGCGCTATCAACATACGGTGATGCCGGGGCGCACCTGGATGCAGCATGCGCTACCGGTCACTTTTGGCCTTAAACTGGCGGGGACGCTGGATGCGCTGCTGCGCTGGCAACAGCGGTTGATTGAGATGCGCCCACGGGTGCTGGCGCTGCAGTTTGGCGGCGCGGCGGGCACGCTTGATTCATTGAAACAGCAGGCGCCGCAGGTGGCGCAGGCGTTGGCGCAAACCCTCGACCTGCAGTTGCCGGATACGCCATGGCATAGCCAGCGCGACCGTTTCCTCGAAGTCGGCGCCTGGTTCGCCGGCGTTTGCGGTACTCTGGGAAAATTCGCCAATGATTTTTCGCTGCTGATGCAAACCGAGGTTGCGGAAGTCGGCGAGCCGCTGGCGGAAGGGCGCGGGGGCTCCTCAACCATGCCGCACAAACGTAACCCGGTCTCCTGCGCGGCGATTCTCACCGCGGCGCAGCGCACGCCGGGGCTGGTCGCCACCCTTTACGCCGGTCAAATCCAACAGCATGAGCGCGCGCTCGGCGGCTGGCAGGCCGAATGGGAAACGCTACCGGAACTGATCATGCTGGTGGGCGGGGCGCTGGCGCAAACTGACATGCTGGTGCGCGAGATGCAGGTTTTCGTGCATAAGATGCGTGCCGACCTCGATATCACTCACGGGCTGATTATGGCGGAAGCGGTGACCCTGGCGCTGGCGGAGTTTATTGGCAAAGCCGAGGCGCACCATCGTGTAGAAGCGCTGTGTCGTCAGGCGTTGGATCGCAATGGCTTGCTTGTCGATCTGCTGGCGGCTGACCCGCAGGTCAGTCAGTATCTCTCCCGCGAACGTTTAAACTCGCTACTGGATCCGGCAACGGCCACCGGTAGCGCCGAACGCTTTGTGCGCCAGGTACTGGCGCGTTATCAGGAGCAACATCATGAATCTTGATTATCAACTCGACGGGCCGGAAGGCGCGCCGGTTATCGTGCTGTCGAACTCGCTTGGCACCACGCGCGCCATGTGGCAGCCGCAGCTGGATGCGCTGACGGCGAATTTTCGCGTACTGCGTTATGACACCCACGGCCATGGTAAAACGACGAAAAATGGCAAGGTGACCCTGGCGCAATTGGGTGAAGATGTGATTGCGCTGCTCGATCACCTTAATATCGGTAAGGCACTGTTTTGCGGTATTTCGATGGGCGGGCTGACGGGATTATGGCTGGCGCGCTTTGCGCCGGAACGTTTTTATGCGGTGGCGGTGGCTAATACCGCGGCGCGGATCGGCGATCAGTCGGGCTGGCTTTCCCGCGCCCGCGCGGTGCGTCAGGAAGGGATGGATGTGGTTGCCGCGGGAGCGGCGGACCGCTGGTTTAGTGATAATTTCCGCCAGCGCGCGCCGGAGGTGGTCGAGGCGTTATGTCACCAGTTGACCCATAGCGACGCTGAAGGCTACGCCGCCTGCTGCGAAGCGCTGGCGGCGGCAGACCTGCGGGGAGAGGTCGGGCAAATTGCGATTCCGATGCTGATTATTGCCGGAGAAAGTGACCCTGTCACCACTGTCGCCGACGCTAACTTCCTGCATCAGCAGATTGCCGATTCCCAGGTGGTGGTGCTGAGCGCGTCGCATCTGTCGAATATCGAAGCGCCAGCCGCCTTTAACGCCGCGCTGAACGGCTTTTTGCTGGGGGAGCAAAATGGAAGATAAACAACGTTACCAGCAGGGAATGGAGGTTCGCCGCAAGGTATTAGGCGATGCTCACGTTGACCGTACGCTGCAGAACCTCACGCCGCTGAATGAGGAGTTTCAGGATTTCATTACCCGTTACGCCTGGGGAGAAACCTGGACGCGTCCGGGGCTCGATCACCATACCCGCAGCATGATCACTATTGCGATGCTGATTGCGCTCAACCGCGAGGCGGAACTTAAGATGCATCTGCGCGCCGCCTTTAATAACGGCGTGACCCGTGATGAGCTGAAAGAGTTGATTATGCATTCGGCGCTGTACTGCGGCTTACCGGCGGCAAACGCCACGCTGCACCTTGCGCAGCAGGTGTTTGCCGAGATCGACGCCGCGCAGGCGTAGGGGGCGGCGCATTGCGCCTTGTCCGGGCTACTAAATCGCACGGCGCTGTAGCCCCGGTAAGCGGTAGCGCCACCGGGGATTTTGAGTTGTAGGCCGGATAAGCGCAGCGCCATCCGGCATTACCTGGTGACGCTGCGTTGGCGTAGGATGACGTTATCTGTCGCCTTCCTGCGGCGCGACGGCCGGGGCGGTATACCAATCCTCTTTGGCGACCACCACCGCGCCTTTCGGTTGCATGACAAAATTGGGCGACATAATCTGCACGCCAAATTCGTTAAACACATCGATAATGCTGCTGTGCAGCGCGTTGCGCCCCTCCGGCAGCGTCGTTTCCGGTAACAGCCGCACCTGCAGTTCATACGACGTATACCAATCGAGCAATCCCAGTTTGCGAACCACCGGCGCCACCTGATGATCCACTCCCTGAGCGCGGTGGGCCGCCAGTTCCAGCATCGCCTGTACCTGCCGCCACGGCGTGTCGTAACCAATGGTCACGCCGGTGGTGAGGTTGATTCCCTGTTGCGGGTCACTGCCGCTGAGATTGGTGATTTTACCGCTGACCACCACCGCGTTCGGCAGGGTGACAATATAGTTCTCGCGGGTCAGGATTTTGGTCGCCAGCATGCCGATCTCGCTGACCTTGCCTTCGTTATCGGCGATGCGGATCCAGTCGCCTTTATGCAGCGCACGGGTATAAATCAGCACCAGTCCGCTCATGGCGTGATTCATCACCCCCGCTGAGCCCAGCGTCAACATCAGGCCGAAGAACACGCTAATCCCCTTGAAGGCCAGAGAGTTTGCGCCAGGCAAGAAAGGATAGGCGGCGGAGAGCGCAAAGAGCCAGATAACCACGGCGATAAGCTTTCGCGTGGCGCCGACGGTTTCCGGATGCAGACCGGGGATCTGCAGACGCCCGGCGGCGACCTGATCCAACACCACCTTCAGCAGGCGGATGATAAACCACGTAATCAGAAAGATAAGCAGTACGATCATCAATCCCGGCAGCGCCGACACGATGGACAGCGAAATATCACGAATTACCCCTACCGACCACTCACCGAGCGACTCTCCCCATACCCGGGTCCACGGAAACAGGCTGAATACCCAACTCAGCCAGACATAACCCGCCAGTATCCCTAGCAGTACTAACAGCAGCGCGTATAACCGGCTCTCGACGTTACCGAGAAACCGCCGCCAGCTATGTGGGATCATGCTGCGTTTTTCGAGGATCCGTAGATGGAAAAAACGGCGCACTCGCCGCCATGAGCGAAAAGCGAAATAGCAGGCCAGGGCGAGGAGCAACGCGCCGGCGGCGGATTTCAGCGCCGCCAGCAACAAATAGCGGGTATTGTACTGTTCGCGCAGCGACGTCCTTTGCGCTTCCATACGGGCAAGAACGCGCTGCGCCGCCTGATCCAACGTCAGATCGTCGCCTTCATCGAGGTCAGCCTGGCTTAGCAACATAATAGGTTTGCCATTCATCAGAAACAGCCGCCCCGGCTGGTTGTAGCGGGTGACTGGCACCACCTGTAGCGGCTGGCTGATGTCGGCTTCGGTGAAGGCGCGTAGCGTATTGCGGATGCGCAGAACCCGTTCTTCCGGCGTGGTCTGGCCGAATGTAGCCTGTAGCATGACGATCGGTTGATGGAAAATAGCGACGGTTCGCGCCTGCTCGCGAGCGGTGGGCTGCTGACGAGGTTCTGCCGCGGAAAGCGGGAAGGCCAGCCATAGCAGAAAGCACGCCGTTAACAACGCCTGAATCCTGTTCATATGCGACACCAGAAAAGAGGAATTATTGTTATTTTTCAGCCGGTCAAACTCTGAGCGGCTGCTGGATTGAGCATAGTTCAGCGTCGGGTGAATTCAAGAATTAAGGGGGGAGAATACGCCCGACGATGAGCCGCCGGGCGCGGAGGGGATTAGCCGTGTTGTTTACAACCGGCGCACTGCTGATTTTGGATCTGCTGGAAGAAGTCGTTACCTTTATCATCAACGAGGATAAAGGCCGGGAAATCTTCCACTTCGATTTTCCAGATAGCTTCCATTCCCAGCTCCGGATAAGCCACGCACTCGAGGCTCTTAATGCTCTGCTGGGCGAGTACTGCCGCTGGGCCGCCAATGCTGCCGAGGTAGAAACCGCCGTGTTTATGGCAGGCGTCAGTCACCTGCTGGCTGCGGTTACCTTTGGCCAGCATCACCATGCTGGCGCCGTGCGATTGCAGCAGATCGACGTAGGAATCCATTCGTCCTGCGGTGGTCGGGCCGAGAGAACCTGAGGCGTAACCGGCGGGTGTTTTTGCCGGGCCGGCGTAGTAGATCGGGTGATCTTTCACGTACTGCGGCAGCGCTTCGCCGTTATCGATAAGCTCTTTCAGCTTAGCGTGGGCAATGTCGCGGGCCACGATAATGGTGCCGTTAAGGCTCAGACGCGTTGAGACCGGGTGCGCCGACAGCTGCGTCAGGATCTCGCTCATCGACTGATTCAGGTTGATGCTAACCACATTGCCTTCACCCTGTTGGCGCAGGTGTTCAGGGATATATTTCCCCGGGTTGCTCTCCAGTTTTTCGATCCAGATGCCGTCGCGGTTGATTTTAGCTTTGATGTTGCGGTCGGCGGAGCAGGAGACGCCCATACCGATAGGACAGGACGCGCCGTGGCGCGGCAGACGGATAACGCGGATATCGTGGGCAAAATATTTCCCGCCAAACTGCGCGCCGAGGCCGAGATTTTGCGCTTCCTGCAGCAGCTCTTGCTCCAGCTGCACATCGCGGAACGCCTGACCGTGCTCGTTACCCGCGGTCGGCAGGTCGTCATAGTAGCGGGCGGAAGCCAGCTTAACGGTCTTCAGCGTCGCTTCCGCTGAGGTGCCGCCGATCACAAAGGCGATGTGGTAGGGCGGGCAGGCCGCGGTACCGAGGGTACGCATCTTCTCGACGAGGTAGTTTTTCAGCTTCGCCGGGGTGATTAACGCTTTGGTTTCCTGGTACAGATAGGTTTTGTTGGCGGAACCGCCGCCTTTCGCCATGCACAGGAATTTATATTCGTCGCCGTCGACGCTGTAGAGATCGATCTGCGCCGGCAGGTTGGTGCCGGTGTTGACCTCTTTATACATATCCAGCGGCGCATTCTGCGAGTAACGCAGGTTGTCTTCGGTATAGGTGTTATAGACGCCCTGCGCCAGCGCGGCTTCATCGCCGCCGCCCGTCCAAACGCGCTGGCCTTTTTTACCCATGATGATGGCGGTGCCGGTATCCTGGCAGGTGGGCAGCACACCTTTGGCGGCGATTTCGGAATTACGCAGGAACTGCAGCGCGACGTATTTGTCGTTTTCGCTGGCCTGCGGGTCGAGCAAAATGGCCGCGACCTGCTGCTGATGCGAGACGCGCAGCATAAAAGCGGCATCGTGGAAGGCCTGCTGCGCCAGCAGAGTTAACGCCTGCGGTTCAACCTTTAATACTTCCTGGCCCGCGAATTCGGCGACGGAGACGTGCTCTTTGCTGAGCAAATAGTATTCGGTATCGTCATGCGCCATCGGGAACGGGTCTTGATAAACAAAGGGTTTCGTCGACATATTCACATACTCCATAAAGATAAAAACCGCCGGGGGAAGACCCGGCGGTTATGAATCAGAACATCATGGACATCCACGGATAGCCAATCAGCAGCAGGGCGGCCAGGAAGATGGCGCCGAAGATGGTGCCGAGGCGCCAGTAGTCTTTGGTTGGCAGGTAGCCGCTGCCGTAGTAAATCGGGCTCGGACCGGTACCATACGGGGTGATGATGCCCATCACGCCCAGCGAGGTCACCATCAGCAGGACGAAGACTTGCATATTCATGCCCGGGATAGTCGAAGCGATGGTCAGCATGGCCGGCAGCAGCGCGGTAGTGTGCGCGGTGGTGCTGGCGAACAGGTAGTGCAGCAGATAGAACGCCAGCAGCAGGACGATGGTCGCAACGCCCGGAGAAATACCGCTCATCAGCGCGCCGCCTTCTTTACCCAACCAGGCGATGAAGCCAGTGGAGGAGAGACCGTCAGCCAGCGCGACCAGCGTGGCGAACCAGACAAAGGTATTCCATGCCGCTTTGTTGTTGGTGATATCGCTCCAGGACAGCACGCCGGTCCACAGCATCAGCACGATAACCAGCAGGGCAGCCAGCGCCGGTTCAATCCAGTCGGCGGCGAAGATCCACATCATCAGCGCGAAGCAAACGAATACCAGCAGCAGGATTTCATTGCGCGACAGTTTGCCCAGTTTTTCCAGTTCACGAGCGGCCCACAGCGGCACTTCGTTATTGATTTTTACTTCTGGCGGGTAGAACCAGTACGCCAGCAGCGGCATGGCCAGGATCAGCAGGATACCCAGCGGCAGGAAGGCGATAAACCAGGTACCCCAGGAGATGTTGATACCGACGATGCTTTTTACCAGCGCCAGCGCCAGCAGGTTCGGCGCCAGCGCCGACAGGAACATGGAACTGGTGATACAGGCGGCGGTAATAGCTACCCACATCAGATAAGAACCAATACGGCGTGCGCTCGGATCGTTAGGTTTAGAACCGTACAGCGGCGGCAGGTTAGCAATAATCGGGTAGATGGTCCCGCCGCTACGTGCGGTATTGGACGGGGTAAACGGCGCCAGCAGCAGGTCAGCGAAGGTAATGGCGTAGCCCAGCGTCAGGCTGCGGCGGCCAAGATATTTTACCAGAATCAGCGCCAGACGGCGGCCGAACTGGGTTTTGTCATAGCCCGCGGCGAACATGAATGCGCCGAAGATCAGCCACACGGTAGAGTTACCAAAGCCGCTGACCGCCCATTTAAATGACGCGCTGGCCAGCTTAAAGCTCGGCGCCGCCATCTGTTCCGGGCTGAACAGCAGCCACTGGCTACATAAAGCAATCACCACCACCCCGGTGATACCGATAACGGCGCCCGGCAGCGGTTCGAAGATAAGGCCGACGATAACGCCGACGAAGATAGCAAAATAGTGCCAGGCGAAAGGCGGTAAGCCGTCAGGCACCGGGACGAACAGCAGCAGTACGGCGACGATAATGGGCAACGCCATCATGATCAGACGTTTATACGCCGCGTTAGACGCGGCACCGGCAGGCGGTATGGTTGTCTTTTTCTCTTTCATAATGAGTATCTGCTAGTAGTTGAAAATACGGTTCCGTCTTCGCTTACAATGCTCGATTTTTTTAGTTGCGAAAGTTTCTTTAATTATTAATGGTCGAGATTGTTTATTGCTTAAACGGTTATTTAACGCGTTTTTCGCGGCGTTAAATTAAATTCATTAGGTATTTATATATTGCGCTTTCACGTTGCATTGCAATTGATCGAGATCAAAAAAAACAGGTGATCTGGATCTTTTTTTTCGTTTGGCAATAACCACATATGATGATGTGGTTATTATCCGTAAGAAACGTTAATTGTTAATGGAACGCTTAAATAATAATAAATGGCTAAACCGATTTATTATTTAAACTATTGAAATTGCATGTTTTATTTTTGTTTTGCGCGTTTTTCCAGCGTTAACAAAAGTGACTGAAATGTTATCATTCATTTGTATTATGTAAATGCGATATATAAATTTAATAATACAATAGAGGTGTTGCTGTTATTGCAGGTATTAAATAGTTTTTTAACTAACGTAATTAATTTAGTAACTAAAAAACGAGCTATATTATTGGCATGACAACAGGAATGAAAATAAACAATCAATAAAATTTCCGTCACCCAATTCTGAATTTCAATATTTAAAATCTGGAGTATTAATATGACCAGTAACGAACGAATTCTGCAGCCATTTACTTTACCGAATGGGACTGAACTGAAAAACCGTTTGCTAATGGCGCCAATGACCACCTGCACCGGTTATTTCGATGGTACCGTCACCAGCGAGCTCGTTGAATACTATCGCGCCCGTGCCGGCAGCATCGGGACTATCATCGTTGAATGCTGCTTTATTGATGATTATGGTCTGGCCTTCCCGGGCGCTATTGGCATTGATAACGATGAAAAAATCGCCGGACTGGCGAAAATCGCCGAAGCGATAAAAGCGGAAGGCTCGAAAGCGATTCTGCAGATTTACCACGGCGGCCGCATGGTTGACCCACAGTTGATTGGTGGTCGCCAGCCGGTGGCGCCGAGCGCCATTGCCGCGCCGCGCGACGGCGCCGCCATGCCGCGCGCCCTCAGTGGTGAAGAAGTCGAAGGCATGATTGCCAAATTTGGCGACGGCGTACGTCGCGCGATTCTCGCCGGTTTCGACGGCGTCGAAATCCATGGCGCCAACACCTATCTTATTCAACAGTTCTATTCGCCGAACTCCAACCAGCGTGACGATGAGTGGGGCGGCTGCCGCGACAACCGCGCCAGATTCCCACTGGCGGTGCTGGACATCACGCATAAAATGGCCCGCCAGTACGCTGACGATGCCTTTATTATCGGCTATCGCTTCTCGCCGGAAGAGATGGAAATCCCGGGGATCCGCTTCGATGACACCATGTATCTGCTGGAGAAACTGGCCGCCCGCGGCGTCGATTACCTGCACTTCTCGGTTGGCGCGACGCTGCGCCCGTCTATCGTAGATACCAGCGATCCGACGCCGCTGATTGAAAAATACTGCGCCATGCGTTCTGAAACGCTGGCGCAGGTGCCGGTGATGGGCGTCGGCGGGGTGGTTAACGCCGCTGATGCCGAACAGGGCCTCGATCACGGTTATGATCTGATGGCCGTCGGCCGCGCCTGCATCGCCTATCCGGACTGGGCTTCACGTATCGCCGCCGGCGAAGAGCTGGAACTCTTTATCGACAGCACCCAGCGCGAGGCGCTGCATATTCCGGAACCGCTGTGGCGTTTCTCGCTGGTTGAGGCGATGATCCGCGACATGAGCATGGGCGACGCGAAATTTAAACCGGGGATGTTTGTCGAAACCGTTCAGGACGATGCCAACGAACTGGTCATTAACGTCAGCCTCGAAAACGATCGCATTGCGGATATTGAGCTGGCCGCAAGCCCGGTGCAGAGCGTTGAATTTACCACCAGCTTCGAAGAGATCCGCGAACGTATTCTGACCGCCAACACGCCGCACGTCGACGCTATCTCCGGCGCGACCAGCCAGAGCGAAGCGGTGAAAAAAGCCGTGTCCAAAGCGATGCTGAAATCCAGCAAAGCGCTGGCTGCGGAAGAGGGCGGCAACGATGCCGCGCCGAAAAGCTATGACGTTGTGGTGGTGGGGAGCGGCGGCGCCGGTCTGGCTGCGGCGATTCAGGCCCACGACGAAGGCGCCAGCGTGCTGATCGTCGAAAAAATGCCGACTATTGGCGGCAACACCATCAAAGCTTCCGCCGGGATGAACGCCGCGGAAACCCGCTTCCAGCGCGTCAAAGGTATTCAGGACAGTAAAGAGTTGTTCTATCAGGAAACCCTGAAGGGCGGCCACAACAAAAACAACCCGCAGCTGCTGCGCCGTTTCGTTGAAAACGCGCCGCAAGCCATTGAATGGTTGGCGGACCGTGGGATTATGCTTAACGATATCACCACTACCGGCGGGATGAGTATCGACCGTACCCACCGTCCGCGCGATGGATCGGCGGTTGGCGGCTACCTGATTAGCGGTCTGGTGCGTAATATCACCAAACGTGGTATCGATGTGCTGCTGGATACCTCGGTAGAAGAGATCCTGATGCACCACGACGAAGTGAGCGGCGTGCGTCTCATCAACGATGAACAAGAGATCATCGACGTGCAGACCAAAAGCATCATCGTGGCAACCGGCGGCTTCAGCGCCAACAGCGCGATGGTGGTGAAATATCGTCCCGACCTCGCAGGCTTCGTGACCACCAACCATAAAGGGGCGACCGGTAGCGGGATCGCGCTGCTGGAACGTATTGGTGCCGGCACCGTGGACATGGGCGAAATTCAAATTCACCCGACCGTCGAGCAGCAGACCTCGTACCTGATTTCCGAATCGATTCGCGGCGGTGGCGCTATTCTCGTTAACCAGCAGGGGAACCGCTTCTTCAACGAGATGGAGACCCGCGATAAAGTGTCTGCGGCGATTATCGCGCTGCCGGAACACTATGCTTACATCGTCTTCGACGAGCATGTGCGGGCGAAAAACAAAGCCGCCGACGAGTATATCGCCAAAGGCTTCGTCACCAGCGCCAGCTCGCCGCGTGAACTGGCGGAGAAGCTGGGGATGGATTACCATGCGTTCCTCGCTACCCTGGAATGCTACAACGGCGCGGTGGAAAAACAGCACGATGAAGCGTTTGGCCGCACAACCGCGCTGCGCGCGCCGATTAACGAAGGCCCGTTCCACGCCATTCGTATTGCCCCAGGGGTACACCACACTATGGGCGGCGTGACCATTAATACCGATGGCGAAGTGCTGAATGTGGCGCAGCAGCCGATTCGCGGCGCCTACGCCGCGGGTGAAGTGGTTGGCGGTATCCATGGCGGTAACCGCATCGGCGGTAACGCGGTCGCGGATATCATCATCTTCGGTACCCTCGCGGGCCATCAGGCGGCGAAACGTGCCAGAGGATAATAGGTAATTGCTGATGCCGGGCTGGCTTAGCCGCCCGGCTTATCCTTTCTAAGGAGAGCCCGATGTCCGATAACCGCGTCTATAGCTACTCCGCCGTGCTGATGGGTTCGCCCATCCTGCTCAAACTCTATTCCCACGATGAGGCGCTGGCCTCCCGCGTATTTCAGTTAATTAAACGCTACGAAGATCTGCTCACCGTGAACCGGGCGCAGTCGCAGGTGATGGATATCAACCATGCCGCCGGGCGTCATCCCGTCACCGTTAGCCGTCCGGTGTACCAACTGATTAAGTGCGCTAAAGCCGCCAGTATGGTGCGCGACAGCGCCTTTAATCTGGCTATCGGTCCGCTGGTTAAACTGTGGCGCATTGGCTTTCAGGGGCATCGCGTGCCGTCGGCGGCGGATATAGCGGCCCGGCTGCCGTTAACCCGCCCGCAGGATGTCATTCTTGATGACGAAAAGCAGAGCGTGTGGCTGGCGCAGGCCGGAATGGAAATCGACCTTGGCGCAATCGCCAAAGGATATATTGCCGACCGGGTACGCGATTACCTGGGCCAGCAGGGGATCGAACAGGCGCTGATTAATCTCGGCGGCAATGTACATACGTTAGGGGAATGGGCGATTGGGTTGAAAAAACCCTTTGCCGCGGCGCAGGAGCTTATTGGCTCGATTGCCGTTAGCGGGCAGTCGGTTGTCACTTCAGGCACCTATGAACGCTATTTCGAGCAGGATGGTAAACGCTGGCACCATATCCTCGATCCACGCAGCGGCTATCCGCTGGATAACGAACTCGACAGCGTAACGGTCATTTCCGCGGATTCACTGGACGGCGATATCTGGACCACGCTGCTGTATGGCCTTGGCGTGGAGAAGGGCTGCGCGGCGTTGCGCCAGCGGGACGACATTGAAGCGATTTTTGTCACCAAAAACCGCGACGTGATTCTGTCGTCACCGCAGCGCATCCGCTTTCAACTGCTCGACAGCGGCTACCAGATTACTGACTGTACTGCTTGAGCAGGCCGTACTGCTCGGCGACCAGCCGATAGCGATACACCGGTCGGCCGGTCGCGCCGTAATGGATGGTGGTATAGAGAATATTGATCTGCGCAAGCCAGATCAGATACTTACGGCATGAGACGCGCGAAATATTCACCGCCGCCGCCAGCTCATCGGTAGAGAATTCCACATCAGGGTGGCTATCAATCCACTGGCACAGCGTGCGTAGAGTTTGCGCCGTTAAGCCTTTCGGTAGCTTACGCGCGTCAGCCGCTTCCGGCGTGCCGCCGTGCAACAGACGATCGACATCCGCCTGCTCGTAATAGGGCTGGCCGGTCATCAGTTTGCGTTTTTCACGCCATGCGGTCAGCGCTTCTTCAAAGCGCGGGAACTGGAAAGGCTTAATCAGATAATCCACCACGCCATAGTGCATAGCGGTTTGAACGGTGGCGGCATCGGCGGCGGAAGTTATCATAATCACGTCGATGGCGCGACCGCTGGCGCGAATGGTCGGCAGCAGATCGAGGCCGCTATCCTGCTGCATGTAAACGTCCAGCAGCACCAAATCGATCGTCATCTGCGGGTCGTTAATCATCTCCTGGGCTTTGCCGAGCGTCGACGCGGTGCCGCAGCAGCTGAAACCGGGGATGCGCGCCACGTACAGGCGGTTCAGCTCGGCAACCATCGCATCGTCGTCAACAATTAATACATTTATCACGCTTTTTTCCTTTTACTATCCCAGGGCAGGTGAACAAAAAATTGGGTAAATACGCCAGGCTCGGACTCGACGGACAACGTGCCGCCGAGTTCGTGGAGCTGCTGGTTGGCGAGGAACAGGCCGACGCCGCGATTTTCGCCTTTAGTGGAGAAGCCCTTATTAAAGATGGCGTCAATATTGGCCGCCGGGATCCCCGGGCCATCGTCGCTCACTTCGCCGCTTAGCCAGCCATCCTGATAGTGCAATAGCAGGCTCACTTCGCCTTCCTCCTGGCCGCTCATCGCGTCCAGCGCATTTTCAATCAGATTGCCTAACACCGTCACCAGCACGGTGACCTGTTTTTCATTGGGGCAATCCGGCACCAGGCTCTCTTCGGCGAGGTTCAACGTGAAGCCTCGCTCTTTGGCGCGCTGGATTTTACCAATCAGGAAGCCGGCGACCACCGGCGATTTTATCCGGTGCTGAATTTCGCCGATATCGGCCTGATAGGCATGGGCGGTTTGCAGCACATATTCTTCCAGCTTGTCATAGCTTTTCATATTCAGCAGGCCGAGGATCACGTGCAGCTTGTTCATAAACTCGTGCGAAGTGGTGCGCAGGGCATCGACGTAGCTCATCATGCCGTCCAGCCGCTGCACCAGTTGACTCATCTCGGTCTTATCGCGGAAGGTGCTGATCGCGCCGACGATGGCGTTCTGGCTGCGCACCGGGACGGTATTGCTGATCAGCAACAGGCCATTACAGCCGAGCGCACGGTCATAGATGGGCTCGCCGCTGCGCAAAACTTCCTGCAGGTCCGCCAGCAGCGGGGTGCGATCGATGCTTTTATCCGGCCCGCTAAGTAACATGCCGCGGGCGGCCGGGTTAATCAGCGTGACCTGGCCGCTGCTATCCACCGCGATCACGCCTTCTTTCAGCGAGTGCAGCATCGCTTGTCGCTGCTGGAATTGGGTGGAGATATCCTGCGGCTCCAGCCCCAGCAGAATACGTTTTAAGCCGCGCACCAGGCTCCAGGTGCCGATAGCGCAGACCAGCGCGCTGAACAGAATGGTCAGCAGAACGTCCCAGCGGCTATTGGCGATCTGTTCGTCGACTTTACTCAGCGAAATACCTACCACCACCACGCCTATCTGCTGATGCTGTTCATTGAATACCGGGGTAAACACGCGCAGCGCCGGCGCCAGTACGCCGTGGTTAATCGCCACGTTTTCCCGCCCGGCGAGGGTCGGGCGGATATCCTCGCCGATAAAGGGTTTACCGATGATGGCGCTATCCGGATGCGAATAGCGAATGCCGCGCATGTCGGTCACAATCGCGTAAAGCAGGTCGTTACGCCGGGTAATGGACTGCGCCAGCGGCTGAATAATATTGCTCTGCGGCGGCTCGCCGAGACCGCGCTTCACCTGCGGCATATCGGCCATGGTGCGCGCCACCGCCAGCGCCGTCTCTTTTAAGCCGTCGCGAGTGGCGTTACTGATTTGCATAAACCATAGCGCGTAGACCAGCAGCAGCACCGCGCCGATAACGCTGCCAATCATCAGCGTGACGGCGGTACTTAATTTCAGGCTGCGGGCGCGCTTGCGGGCGGGCGGCTGTAGCTCGGCTTCCTTCATGACAACCCCGATCGATTCGTTGAACGATCATTATCGCCGATAGGGCGGCTTTCATAAAGCCGTGTAATAACAGTAAAACCGGCGTACCGAGTATCCGTTGCCTGACATGCGTAGCCCTCATGCTCGGATAACGCGCAATCGCGCTGCGATTAGGTGTCGGGTGAACAAACTGTGACCCCCGTGGCGGTAAAGCCGTGAATGAAGGCTTTACACTGGCTGCATCAATCAAATAGCCGTGATGAATGAATGGATATGTCACCGCTATTGATTTCGCCGCAGTGAGTTCGGTTTTAAATGGAGGTTTTATGAGCAGTAAGCCAACCGCATCAATGCTGGAACGACGCCACCCGCAAACGCGCCATATCGATACGCTCGCCACTCTCGATATGCTGACCCTGCTGCAGCAGGATAACAAACAGATAGCCGTCGCCATCGATGCCTGCCTGCCGCAGATTACCCGGCTGGTGGATAACGCCGCGGCGACCCTGAGCCGGGGAGGACGGCTGGTGATCATTGGCGCCGGGGCATCCGGGCAGGCGGCGTTGCAAACGGTTAATGACTATTCCCCTGAAGCCAATCACTCACTGGTGGCGATTATCGCCGGCGGCGAAGAGAGCTCGCTGCAGGCGGCCGAGATGGCGGCTAACGATTATGACGCGGGCGTGCGCGATTTGCAGCTACATGCCTTCAGCGCCAACGATATGCTGCTGGCGCTTTCCGTCAGCGGCAAAACACCGTGGGTGTGGGGAGCCATGCGTCACGCCTGGTCGCTGGGAGCGCCGATTGCGCTACTGACGCAGCAGAGCGACAGCGAGGCCGCGCAGCTGGCGGATGTTATTATTGCGCCGCAGACCGGGCCGGAGGCGGTAGCCGGTTATGGCAACCCGAAAGCGCAACTGGCGCAGCGGCAGATCCTCACCCTGTTAACTACCGGCCTGGCGGTACGCAGCGGCAAGGTGTACGGCAACCTGCGCGTAGACCTCCAGGCAACCAGCCCGCGTTGGGAGGAGCGGCAAATCGCCATGGTGATGGCCGCCGCAGAGTGTACGCGCGCGCAAGCTAAAGCCGCGTTGGCCAGTTGCAATCAGCATTGTCGGACGGCGATTCTGATGCTAATGACGGGGCTCGATGCCTGGCAGGCGCGGGATCTGCTCAGCGAAAACAACAACCATTTGCGTGTCGCCCTGGCTGAAGCGCAAGAGAAAACGCTCAGTAACGTTAATTAATCTCCTCGCCGCGCCGGTTTGTTAAATAACTAAATAAACCGGCGCTATATTTCTTATCGCCCGAATCATCCTGATTTTCCGTCGCTATTTTTCACAATAACTGCCAGCGAAATAAATAAGCTGCTTTTTTAAGTTAAAAAACTGTTTAATTAAAATATCGAAGTGTAAATGATATTTTAAAATAAAGTAAAAGTGCGTTAATATGACGGCTCTTATTACACTTTTGCTACGCGATATTTCTATTATGCCTGCAATTAAAAAAACGATTATATCTATGACCGCATTAGCGATGTTCGTCAGTACGGCGACCTACGCAAATGGCGATACCTCGAAAAAAACTGACTTTCTGCTGATCGGCGGCGGCATCATGAGCGCCTCGCTGGGCACCTGGCTGCAGGAGTTGCAGCCGGAGTGGAAACAGGTGATGGTGGAGAAACTCGACGGCGTCGCGCTGGAGTCCTCCAACGGCTGGAATAACGCCGGTACCGGTCACTCGGCGAATATGGAACTGAACTACACGCCGCAGCGTGCAGACGGTTCTATTGATGTCAGCAAAGCGCTGGATATCAACGAACAGTTTATGATTTCGCGCCAGTTCTGGTCGGCGCAGGTCAAACGCGGTATTTTGCACGACCCGCACTCGTTTATTAATTCCACGCCGCATATGAGTTTCGTGTGGGGCGATAATGTGGATTATCTGCAAAAGCGTTATAACGCGCTGCAGCAGACCACCTTATTCCAGGGAATGAAATTCTCCACCGATCACGCGCAAATTAAACAGTGGGCGCCGTTGGTGATGGAAGGACGCGATCCGCAGCAAAAAGTGGCCGCGACCTGGACGCCGGTTGGTACCGATGTGAACTACGGTGAAATTACCCGTCAGCTGATCGGTAGCCTGAAAAAGAGCAGCAACTTCTCGCTGCAGACCTCTTCTGAAGTCACCGATTTTAAACGCAATGCCGACAACTCCTGGCACGTGACGATTAAGAACGTGCAGAGCGGTGAAGAGCAGGCTATCGACGCCAAATATGTCTTCATCGGCGCCGGCGGCGGCGCGTTGAAGCTGCTGCAGAAAACCGGTATTCCGGAAGCGGACAACTATGCTGGCTTCCCGGTAGGCGGCTCATTCCTGATGACCGAGAACCCGGCGCTGACTAAACTGCACCAGCAGAAAGTTTATGGTCAGGCTTCGGTTGGCGCGCCGCCGATGTCGGTACCGCACCTGGATGCTCGTTACCTCGATGGTAAGCGCGTGGTGCTGTTCGGGCCATTTGCCACCTTCTCCACCAAGTTCCTGAAAAACGGTTCGTTCTTCGATCTGCTGAGCACGACCACCACCAGCAACGTGCTGCCGATGACCCACGTTGGCCTCGACAACTTCGATCTGGTGAAGTACCTGGTTAGCCAGGTTATGCTCAGCGATGATGACCGCTTTGCGGCGCTGAAAGAGTACTACCCGAACGCGCGTAAAGAAGACTGGAAACTGATTCAGGCCGGTCAGCGCGTGCAGATCATCAAAAAAGACGCGGAGAAGGGCGGCGTGCTGAAGCTCGGTACCGAAGTGGTGGTCGATCAGCAGAAAACGATTTCTGCGCTGCTCGGCGCATCGCCAGGTGCTTCCACCGCCGCGCCGATCACCCTGAACGTTCTCAAGCAGATGTTCCCGCAGCAGTTTAACTCGCCGGAATGGCAGAGCCGCATTCGCGCTATCGTGCCGAGCTACGGCGAGAAGTTAAACGGCAACGTGGCCCTGACCCAGCAGGTTTGGGATGACACCGCCGCGGCGCTGCAACTGACCAAGCCTCCGGTCATTCAGATGCCAGAGACGGCGCCGACCGCGACCGCCAAACCGGCAGAGACGCCGCGCGAGGCCTCGCCGCAGCACGATATGGCGCTGTAACGACGCATCCAGGCAGTGAACAAAAGGGAAGACCATGGTCTTCCCTTTTTGCGTTTTTTACCGGCTGAGGCCGCGCGCTGCCTGCAACTTTGGCCTCATAAAAGATATACTGGTTTGAATTGAAATAAGAAAATTAAACCAGGGGTGTGGAAGGGTTATGAAAGACGATATCAACCAGGAGATCACCTTCCGCAAGCTATCGGTCTTTATGATGTTTATGGCGAAGGGCAATATCACCAGAACCGCCGAAGCCATGAAGCTCAGCAGCGTTAGCGTTCACCGCGCGCTGCATACGCTCGAAGAGGGAGTCGGCTGCCCGCTGTTTGTTCACAAAGGGCGCAACCTGCTGCCGCTGCAGGCGGCATGGACGCTGCTCGAATACTGCCAGGATGTGATGAGCCTGATGAGCCGCGGGCTTGAGGCGACGCGTAAAGTCGCCGGCGTCGGTCAGGGACGGTTGCGCATCGGTACCCTCTATTCTCTGACGCTGGAAACCGTTCCGCGCATCATCATGGGGATGAAGCTGCGTCGCCCGGAGCTTGAACTGGATCTGACGATGGGCTCCAATCAGATGCTGCTGGATATGCTGGAAGACGATGCCCTTGACGCTATCTTAATCGCCACCAATGAAGGCGAGTACAATAATTCGGCTTTCGACGTGGTGCCGCTATTTGAAGATGATATCTTCCTCGCCGCGCCGGCGACGGAACAGCTGGATACCACTCAGCTCGCCGACCTGCGCGATTACGCCGATCGTAAATTTGTCTCGCTGGCGGAAGGGTTTGCGACGTATGCCGGATTTCAGGAGGCCTTTCATGTAGCCGGTTTTGAGCCGGAAATCGTGACCAGGGTGAATGATATCTTTTCGATGATAAGCCTGGTGCAGGCGGGCGTCGGGTTTGCGCTGCTGCCGGGGCGCATGAAGAAGGTTTACGAAAACGATGTGCAGCTGTTAAAGCTGGCGGAACCCTATCAGATGCGCCAGCTGATCTCTATCGTCTATTCACACCATCGCGAGCGCGATGCCGACCTGCTGGCGCTGGCGGCGGAAGGGCGCATGTACGCCCGCAGTATTAATCGCTAAGCCGCTGCGCCAGATGGCGGGCGACGTCTACGCCGCTGCGCTCCAGCGAAATTGTCTCGCCGCGCCAGCCCGCCTGGCGGGTCAGGCAGGTGAGCACGCCGCCGGGCGGCATCTCGATTGCCAGCCTCGCGTCGCGTTCATCAGCGGCGATCATCGCCTCCTGCCAATGCACGGTGCGCGCCATGTTCATCGCCAGATCGTCGGCGATCCGCTGCGGATCCCACAGCACGCGCGCCGTCGAGCCGCTTAAATAGGCGCGCTGAGGGCGCGTTAAGGTGACGTCGGCAAAGGCTTTTGTCAGGGCTGTGGCAGGTTTATCCAACAGCGCGCAGTGCGACGGCACGCTGACCGCCAGCCGTTGGGCTTTACTGGCGCCAGCCTGCAGCGCCAGCTGCGCCACCTCGGCCATGGCTTCATCGCGCCCGGCGATCACGATTTGCGTTTCGGCGTTCAGGTTGGCGAGATAAACCTCGTGGCCCTGCATCAGCGCCTCAACCCGCGGGCGGGTCAGCCCCGTAATCGCCGTCAGCCCGTAACCTTCGGGATAAGCCTGCTCCATTAAATCGCCGCGTAGCGCCACCAGCCGCAGCGCGCTGGCGAAATCGAGCGCGCCGGCAATCACCGCTGCCGGAAACGCGCCGATAGAGAGCCCGCTGACCATCTGCGGATCCACGCCCTGGCGCTGTAGTTCGCGCGCCCAGGCTACCCCGGCGATCAGCAGACAGAGTTGTACTGCACGGGTATGCTTTAGCGCGTCGGCGCTATCGAGGGTATCGACTTCATCCCCCAGCACGGCGCGCGCCTGGGTGAGGATAGCCTCGCGATCGGGGATTGCCGCCAGCATTGCGGGGCGCTGGCCGCCCTGACCGGGAAAAGTAAATATAATCTTCATCAGTCCTCCCTGTGCCACGGCGTCGCGGTTAAACGCGCGCCGCGGGATGTTTTCAGCAGCGCGCGGCCATCGCGCAGCCACTCATTAAGGGCGAAGGCGCCGTACGGTGTTTCTATCTGGGTATCGGCGCGGCACGGTAGTTGGGCCACCCGGGCCTGCCATTCCAGCAATGCCTCGCGGTCCAGCGGCTGCGGCGCGCGGATCAGCAAATCCAGATCGCTTGCCGCATGCAGCACCGGGATTTCGGTTGCCAGCGCGTAGCCGGTACTGCCGGTGACGCCCCAGCCCCAGGGCCAGCGGTGTAAGGTGAGGGCGATAGCCGCCTGGACCGGCGGCTGCGAGACAAACGGTGAGCAGATTAATGCTTCGCGCTCGACAAGCATCTCCGGGGTGACGCTGCGCACGATATTGTGCGCCTGGACCCAACCGGCGGCGCGCTGCTCGCGCTTCATGCCCCGCACCCCCACCGGGATGCGGGCCTGGTCATCAACGTCGCGTCTCACCACCACCGGCAGCGCGGCTCGCCACTGCTGAGCCACCCACGGCTCGGCAATCGCTTCCAGGGCGCTGGCGTGGTTTAACCAGAGTAAATCGTGGGGACGCGGCGTTGATGACATGGTTTACAGTCCTGAA